>Ga0334900_1000045_pt1 | contig 226376 bp, 178 predicted proteins | sample GraSluR3_MG_2_FD_207231 | JGI IMG/M metagenome (GOLD analysis project Ga0334900, IMG submission 207231) | Sludge microbial communities from methane-producing bioreactor in Wageningen University, Netherlands - Granular Sludge_31_08-R3 | ecosystem: Engineered > Bioreactor > Anaerobic >... | reverse complement strand
CTAGCGTTCATCCTGAGCCAGGATCAAACTCTCCATTGTTTCTAATTCTCATTAGAACAGTTTATCATCTGTTCCCGACCCGCTATTATTGAATCCAAAACACCCCGGAAAAAAAGACATCCGTCTTTCCCCAAGTCTTGTCAACTCCCATAATCACTTACAGAAATCAACGGGTATTTTTGCTACTTTTTTGGCTTCCCAATTCCTTCAAAGATCGTTGTGGATTTCCCTTAAAGGGGAGGCAAAATTAATCATTTTTTTATTCAGGGCAATAATTTTTGTCAAAAAAATCAATACAATCCATCCTCTCCCCCATTCATACCACCGGTGGCCGGCCCCCGGCATTGTCGCGGCAGGCACCGAACCGCCAGGTGCAGGACAGGGTAAGCACCCGGGATTCGCGCTCAAAGCGCCTTTCCTGCAAAAACAGTTAAACCAAACTTTATTCTTCAGTGAAAACAACCTGTTAAAACACATTCGCAATTACCCAGCTAGATCATTACAACGAACAGAAAGCCACCCTGTTCAAAGACCATTCCCTGGCGAACCATGCAAGGGCAAAAAAAAACCGCGCAGGAAAAACCTGCGCGGCCAAAAACATGAAGGGAAAGGAAGCTATTTTTTTGAGAAGTTGGCCCTCATATAATCCAGGCGTTCCCGGACAATGGTCTCGATGAAGATCGCACGGGTGTTGATGGTGATGTCATCGGCATCCGGCTCCGGTTTGGTGATCTGGCTCAGGTCAAACCGCTGGTTTAACAGGGAGTCTATACGCTGCTCCCTTTCGGCTTCAAGAGCCATGGCCAGTTCGACAGGCATGTCATCGACGGCTTCTTCCACCTTGATCGGCATCTCCACCGATCGGCCGTTGATTCCGAAGATGGTCATGGTTTTCTGCGGGGTGGCCGCCTGGGTGGCCAGGATTGCGGCAAACACCAGGATGGTTGCGAGGATGACTGGTTTTGTTTTCATGGCAATCAATGTTTACTGTGTCGATACAAGTCTGTTCTGTGATTTTAATTTCCAATACCGTGCCACATTTCTCATCATGCTGTATATGAACTGTTTTAAAAAACTTTGTCCGGTTCAATGACGTGGGGGGCCGCCCTTGTATTTGTTCGTTTTTGTTCGGGTGGATGTCCGTTTGCGAACACCCCATTAAACCCCTGTTTGTGCATAAGACGCCTGGCCGGGCAACATTGTTACACCGGGTTGAAAACATGCTTGGAGGGCCTGCTGCTGGCCGGCTGCACCCTCCCGGCGGCTGGACCAAAAAAAGAAAAGCCGGCCCAACCAATGGCACAATTTCTTACTTTTGCATGTTGACCATGATATAATCTGTTTATCAACTCCTTGCATTCAGGAGCCCTTCGTCCGTCACAGGCGGCGGGAACCCCTACCAGGCATGACCACGCAAGCATCCCTTCAGGACAGATTCCGGGAATGGACAGTCAGTCAGGAACTCATTGCCCCCGGACAGACCACGCTGCTGGCCGTGAGCGGGGGCATGGACTCCATGGCCATGACATGGCTGTTCCATCAGGCGGGGCTCTCATTTGCCATGGCCCATTGCAATTTCTCGCTCCGTGGAGAAGCGTCCGACAGGGACCAGCGGTTTGTTGAAGGGCAGGCAGTCAGGCTGGGGGTCCCCCTGTTCCTGGAGGTTTTTGACACCAGGGCCCACGCCCGCCGGCACAAGCTATCCATTCAAATGGCCGCCCGTGAGCTCCGGTACCATTGGCTGGAAGAGGCCCGTGCAAGGGAAGGATTTGACCGGGTGGCCACGGCCCACCATCTGGATGATGCCATCGAAACCCTGCTGATCCAGCTGGGGCGCGGCACCGGCATCGGCGGTTTAAGCGGGATCCCGGTGCGCAACGGAACCCTCATCCGGCCCCTGCTGTTTGCCGGCAGGGAAGAGATCGAAACCTACGTCCAGCAGCAGGAAATTCCTTTCCGCGAGGATGCCACCAACGCGCAAACCAGATACCTGAGGAATAAGATCCGGCATCACGTACTGCCGCCCTTCAGGGAGGCATTCCCTTCCCTGACCGGGACCATGCGTCATTTTTTCCAGGTCATGCAACAGACGGCCGATATTTACCAGTGGACCATCCGGCAGCAGGCATCCCATTGCCTCATCCAAGGGGAAAAGGAGTTGCAGGTGCTCGCAGCCCCCTTGCTGCTGCTGCCCCGGCCCGGGGTTTTCCTTTTCGAATTCCTCAAAGACAAGGGATTCTCCGCTTCGGTCTGCCGGGACATGGTCAATAGCCTGCAGGGCCAACCGGGGAAGTTGTTCGAGTCACCCACCCACCGGGCCGTAAAAGACCGCCTGGGATTGATCGTATTTCCAAAAGAAACCGGCGGCCGGAAGACCGAGCCCGTGCAGATCGGCCCCGGGACAGGGCGGGTGGACGACGGACCGGACACCTATCTCTTTGACCGCTTTGCCATGCCCAGGTGGGAATCGCTGTCGTGGCCCGGGGACGAGAACACCGTCTGGCTGGATCAGGACCGCCTGGTCTTCCCCCTGCTCCTGAGGCCCTGGAAGCCGGGCGACCGCATGCATCCGCTGGGGGCATCCGGGAGCAAGAAGATCAGCGACCTGCTGACCGAACACAAGGTGGCACGCCACCGCAAGAAGCACATCAAGGTCCTGGTCTCAGGGGATAAAATTGTTTGGGTGGCGGGCCTGAGGAGCGATCACGAGCACAGGCTGCGTCCGGACACCCGGACCGTCTTTGCCTGTACAAAAGCTTCAGGCAAACCGGAAAAGTCGTAATTTTGCCTCCAGCCATGGAAATTCATGTTTTTAACTTGATTTAACACCCGGTCATTTCAACCAAGCAGGGTACCGGTTGTTGGAATCATTATACCGGCCATAAAACCGGAACATTCCGTCCAATCACACAACCCACCAAAGCATGAGACGACAAAAATTCTTGGTTTCCGGCGCCTTGTTATCGCTGATGTTGCTTTTTACGGCCCATGCCACCGCCCAGATCCTGGAGCCGGTAAGCTGGGATTTCTCCCATGAAAAAACAGGCGAGAACCGATACGCCCTCCACCTGACCGCCACCATCGACCCCGGCTGGTCCATTTACGGCATGGACATCCCGGCAGGGGGGCCCATCCCCACCACGATCGAATTCGGGCCGGGGGAAGGATACCGGCTTGCCGACCCCTTGCGGCATCCGGTGGCATCGGTCAAATACGATCCGAATTTCGACATGGAACTGAGCATGTTCGATGGCCGGGTGCGCTTTACCCAGGTGGTGGAGGTGCTGTCCTCAGAGACGGTACGCATCTCCGGGGAAGTGGGATGGATGTCCTGCGATGACCAGCGCTGCCTGCCGCCGGATTTTATTGAATTTGACTTTGAGTTGCCTGGCAGGGAAGAGGTCGTGGACCCCCTAAGGCCGGTTGCAGAGATTGTATCGTCGGATGGGGAACAGGTGGAAGGCATCGACACCTCCGGACAGGCCGGGCAGGAAGAGGCATTTGTTGAAACGGACCCCTCTGAAGAAGCAGAGGAAGAACGGTCAGGGCTCGGACGGGATTTCATCATGGGCTTGCTCGGCGGACTCCTTGCCCTGCTCACGCCTTGCGTGTTTCCCATGATTCCGCTGACAGTCAGCTTTTTCCTTCGCAATGCCGGAAACCGGGCACGTGCCTTCCGTGATGCCATGCTGTACGGGGGCACCATCATTTTCAGCTATGTGGTGATCGGGCTGGCCATCTCGGTAATCTTCGGTGCCGATGCCCTTAATGCCCTGGCCACCAGTCCGCTGTTCAATCTCTTCTTTTTCGCCCTGCTGGTGTTTTTCTCGGCTTCCTTCTTCGGCGCCTTCGAACTGACCATGCCCGCCAAATGGTCGAATGCCCTCGACAGCAAAGCGGACAAAACCGGGGGGATCATCGGGGTGTTTCTCATGGGCCTGACCTTCGTTCTGGTCTCCTTCTCTTGCACCGGTCCCATCGTAGGCACCCTGCTGGTGGAGGCAGCCACCAGCGGCAACCTGTTCTCCCCGGCCATTGGCATGCTGGGGTTCAGCCTTGCCCTGGCCATCCCTTTCAGCTTGTTCGCGGTGTTCCCTACCGCCCTGAAGTCCCTGCCAAAATCGGGAGGCTGGATGAATGCCGTGAAGGTGGTTCTCGGCTTCGTTGTCCTGGCCTTCTCCCTGAAGTTTTTATCCGTGGCCGATGCCGTCGGACAATGGGGCATCCTCGACCGGGAAGTGTTCATCGTCCTTTGGATCGCGATAGCCCTCTTGCTGGGGTTATACCTGATCGGCAAAATCCGGTTCGCCCATGACAGCGAGCTGCAATACCTCAGTGTCCCCCGGCTGGTCCTGGCGATCTTTGCCTTTGCCTTTGTCTTCTACCTGCTTCCGGGACTTTGGGGAGCCCCCCTGAAAGCCATAAGCTCGTTTCTGCCCTCCCCGGCCACCCAGGATTTTGACCTGAGCCGCGCGGGGTCGGCCGCAACGGCGGCAGGACCGGCCGCCAGCACAATCTATGTCGGGGAGAGCGTGAAAGAGGGGCCGCACGGGCTGCTCGCCTTTACCGGTTATGAGGAGGGTCTGGCAGCTGCCAGGCAGGCCGGGAAGCCGGTCTTTCTGGATTTCACCGGCCTGGGATGTGCCAATTGCCGCAAGATGGAAGCCACCGTCTGGTCCGACCCGGGAGTGCTGGAGCGCCTGCGCAACGACTTCGTGAAGATCTCCCTGTTCGTGGACGACCGGACCCGGCTGCCGGATTCTGAGGTCTTTGTTTCATCCGCCCTGGGCCGGGAGCGGGAAGTCCGAACAATCGGACAGAAGTGGAGTGTATTCCAGGCCGAACGTTTTGGAGCGAACACCCAGCCCTATTATGTCATTCTGGACCATGAGGAGAACATGCTGACCCCGGCCTATGGGTATGATGCCAGCGTTCCCCGCTACATCGAATTCCTGGACAGGGGAAAGGCCAACTTCAGGCCCTGATCCCCGGGTGCGTGATCAACGGGAATCCAGCTTCTGAAGGGCGATCCAGGCCATCAATCCCATGCCCGTTTCCAGTGCCCTTTCGTCCACATCAAAGGTCGGGGTATGGAGGTTGGAGGTGATCCCCTGCTCCACATTCCGGATGCCCAGCCGGTAAAAGCAGGAGGGCAGCTGCTGGGAGAAAAAGGCAAAATCCTCGGCCGTCATGGCCAGGTCCAGATCCTCCACATTCTCCGGGCCCAGGTAAGCCGATGCCATCTCCCGGAAATCCGATGCCAGGCCCTGGTCATTGACTAAAAAGGGATATCCTTTTTCCACATAGACCTCACAGTCGCCCCCCAGTCCCTGGGCTATGAATACAGATGTTTCCCGGATGCGTTGCAGGGCTTTTTCACGCCAGGTTTCGTCAAAAGTCCTGAAGGTTCCCTCCAGCTTCACATGGTCGGGGATGATGTTGGTCTGACCCAGCCCTTCGATGCGTCCGAACGAGAGTACCGTGGGCACCGGGGGACGGGCATTGCGGCTGACGATTCCCTGAAGGGCCACCACGATATGCGAGGCGATCACCACCGGGTCTGTAAGCAGGTGGGGCATGGCGGCATGTCCGCCCTTGCCCTTGACAGTGATGTAAATCTCATCGGCAGATGCCATGTACTGCCCTCCCTTGATGCCCACCTTCCCCGCCGGCAGCCCGGGAAACACATGCTGTCCCCAGACCGAACCGGGCACAGGATCCTGCAACACCCCTTCGCGTATCATGAGCTGCGCGCCCCCTGGCGCCTTCTCTTCCGAGGGCTGAAAAAACAATTTGACGGTTCCGCCCCACTCGGCGCGCAATGCCTGAAGTATCCGGGCGGTGCCCAGAAGGCTGGCCATATGCACATCATGCCCGCAGGCATGCATGACTCCCTGGTTTGCCGATCTGTAGTCCACCTTGTTTTCCTCCGTTATGGGCAGGGCATCCATATCGGCGCGCAGGGCCACCACGGCACCGGACTCACGTTCCCCGCGGATCATGGCCATCACCCCGGTGCCGGCGATGCCCTCCCGGTAAGGAATGCCCATGGCCGAAAGCTGGTGGACGATGTAAGCAGCCGTTTTATGCTCCCGCATGGACAGTTCGGGGGCGGCATGGAAGTGACGGCGGTGAAAGACCACCTCCTCAAAATGGGTTGCGGACAGCTTCTTGATTCGTTCGATCAGGTCCATCGGCAAAGGGGTTTTAGGAATTCAACATGGGTTCAGGGAACTAATTTACGCCATTTTTCCTGAACACCGCCATCCCCAACAAATCCCCGCGGAAAAGAACCGGCTGACGGGAATTTTGTAATTTTGCCCATGGAATAGCCATGCCGGGCCGGAACAACCCGCGGGCCGGACGCTGCCTTTTTAAAAACCACCATGCCATGAGCCAGATACACATCCTGCCATTCAACCCCTTCCAGGTCAACACCCACATTATTTTTGACGACACGCGCGAATGTGTGATCATCGACCCGGCCTGTTATGAGAAACAGGAAGAGGAGCAGCTGTCGGGCTTCATCAGGGAGAACGGGCTTGTTCCCACAGCCATTCTTTTCACCCACTGCCACATCGACCACATCCTGGGTGCCCGTTTCGCCTCCAGGACCTATCACCTGCGGCCGCTGACCCACAAAGACAGCATGGGGTTTCTGGAGAACAGCAAGGAGTATGGCAAGGTATTCGGCTTCGACGTAAAAAAACCCGTCCTGCCGGACAGCTTCCTGGACCAGGGGGATATGATCCAGTTCGGCCAGCAGGAGCTCATGGTGCTGCACGCCCCGGGGCATGCCGCCGGAAGCCTCTGCTTTCACAACAAGAAGGAAGGGTATGTGGTGGTGGGCGATGTGCTGTTCAGCGGCGGGATCGGCCGGACCGACCTGCCGACGGGCGACCACGACATCCTGATCAAGTCCATATTTGAAAGGCTTCTGTCCCTGCCAGACGAGACCATTGTGTATCCCGGGCATGGACCCTCCACCACCATCGGAGAGGAGAGGCGTTCCAACCCGTTTCTCACCGGCATCTACTGAGACCCCAGCCCTTCCCGGCCAGACCGGTAAAGGATGGCCGCCGTGACCATGACCCATGAAGCTTCTCGCACACCTTTTCAGGCTATTGTTCCGCCTCCCCCCGCTGCGGAAGCGCTATTACGGCATGTACCGCAAGGTGTTTCGTCCCCGGCGCCTTTTCTCCGGACACCTGTTCAACATACGGATCGACCGGGGCATCCGCATGCAGGTTGACGCAGGGGAATGGATACAGCAGCATTTGTTCTTTTTCGGCGAATGGGACCCGCCCACCAGCCGTTTCCTCAAACACCACCTGAAAGAGGGTGAAACCTTTGTGGACGCCGGTGCCAACATTGGATATTTCAGCCTGTTGGCATCCAGGCTTGTGGGATCCACCGGGCAGGTCATCGCTTTTGAACCGGCAGAAAGCTTGTTCCGCAAGCTTACCGCCAACCTGGATCTGAATCCGGGGCATTGTGTCCTGCCGGTGCAGCAGGCCCTTTGGGAGGCTGAAGCCAGCCTGGATTTCCACCTCCCGGACCCCGCCAATGCCGGCATGGGGAGCCTCTTCCCACACAAGGAACGCAGCGGGGGCCGGCAGAAAGTCCGTGCCACAGCCTTCGACACCCAGTCGGAACGCCTCCGGCTGCAGAAGGTTCACCTGATAAAAATCGATGTGGAGGGGGCCGAATGGCAGGTCCTGATGGGCATGCGCCAGACATTGGCCAGGCACCTGCCGGTGCTGATCCTGGAGGACAATGGGAAGACAAACGGACAAGGGGGCCAGGGCATGGAGGCAATCGAGGCCCTGTTGCTTCCCCTTGGCTATGAAGGTTACTATCTGAGTGCCGGGGGTTGGCCTACTTCCTCCCCTGAAGCAAGCTCCTGCACCAACCGGGTGTTCATGCCCCGGAGTCTGTTTCCGAGTACCGTCTGACCAGGGCAGCCACCCGGGCCGCCGGAATTTTTTCCATGCAATCGAAATGTCCCTTGGGGCAATGATCGAATCCGATCTTGGAACACGGCCTGCAGGACAGTCCTTCCACCTCCACCATGGCCGAGAGCTCCGGGTTCCCCGGCATATAAGGAAACATGCCGAAGGCCGGAATGGTATTGCCCCAGATGGAAACAATGGGCTTTCTGAAGGCCGCCGCCACATGCATCAGGCCCGTGTCGTGGGTAATGACCACCGTGGCCTGCTGCACCAGATAGGCCGACTGATCCAGGGAGAGTTTCCCGCAGGCATCGAAAACCTTGTCCCCGCAATCCCCGGCGACCAGACCGGCCACCGGCCCGTCTTCGGGTCCGCCGAGCAACACCACAGGCCCATCCAGCTCCTGGCAGATGGCCGATATCCTGGCCGCGGGCAGCCTTTTGGTGGCATGTTTGCCTCCGATGACGAAAGCGGTATAGCGGTCACGGAACGCCCCCGGAACAATGTCCGGAAAATGCCTTGCCTCCTGCGGGATATGATACTCCAATCCGCCGGAGTCGTTTTTCACCCCCAGCCCCGCAGCGGCCTCCATGTAGCGATCCACAATATGGACCCGGGGCAGGCGGTCGATCCGGAAGCGGGTCAGCAGCCATTTGCGGATGTTGAGCTTGTGAAAGGCCCGGGAGGGCCGGCCCAGTGCAAGCCGCACAAGATTAGACCGCAAGTTGTTGTGCAGGTCCACCACATAATCGAACCGCTCGGCACGCAGGCGGCGGATCAGGTCCGTCAGGCTCCCCTCCAGGGCATGCACCCGCCCGACATGGGGGTTGGCCTGCAGCAGGGCGGCAAAGGCCTTTTTGGTGGCCACATGCACCTCGGCCTGCAATCCGGGCACCTTGTGCAGGCAACGCAATACCGGTGTGGTCAGCACGATGTCGCCGATGGAGCTGAAACGAATGACCAGGATCTTCTTCCTTTCCATAACACAGCCGGGGGATTGGCTGTTGGCTTTTGGCTACTGGCCGTCGGCCAGTATCCGGAAGCCAACTCAGATCGTATCAAAATCGACCACCAGGGGCCGGTCGTTCAGAAAATCGTACAAGGTGATGCGCCGCATCTCATAAAACCCCCTCCAGAAGTTCCTCATGGCAGCCAGGTAACGCTGTTTGGAGCGGTCCTTCTCCTCCAGGGCCAGGTTAAGCTCAATCACGTCGATGCGACCGATCAGGAAGCGCTGCAGGGTGACCTCGTAACGCTTCTCTGCGATGATGTCTGCCTTCTCAGCGATCTCCAGCTGGTTTTTCAGCATATTGAATTCCATCACCCGGAAAAACACCTCCTGTTCAAAGTCCACCAGGGCCTGTCCCACCGTGGTATTGATGAGCTCCCGGTTCGACTCGGCCATGCGGACCCGGCCGCGTGCCACGCCCCAGTCCAGGATGGGGATCTGCACCCCGATGGTCAGCTGCTGCTGGTCCATCGGGTCCCGGTACACACTGGAAAAATCGGCAGAAGTCTGGGTGAGTCCGTACACGGCAAACAAATTGGCATTGAAACGGGCATCCGCCTTGGCCTGGCTCACCTCGCTCTCGGCCTCCACAAGTCGCCGCTGCTGGGCAATGATGTCGGCCCGGTTGCGGCGTGCCTCGGTCAGGGCCAGCCCGAAATCGATCTGCAGGTCGTGTACCTGTGCCGGGGGGATGAGTTCCACCTCCCCTTGCCGGTCAAGGCCCAGGAAGGACCTGAAGCTGAAGAGGGCCGCCTCGTAGTCGATACGCGATTGTTCGAGAAGGGCTTCGGAGTTCAGTACGTTAAGCTCCATCTGCAGGAGTTCGTTCTCGGCGATACGGCCCAGGGAGTAGCGCCCCTGGGCAATGCTGTAGAGGGTGTCATTGCTTGCCAGGTTCAGGCGGTTGATGCCGATGTTGATCTGGGCGAGCAAGAGGTCAAAAAACAGGCTTGTGGCGCGTATGCTGATGTTCTCCAGGTCTTCCACATAGCGTTTGCGCGATTCCTCATACCGCATGGGCTCGATCTGCCGCTCCCACTTGTAGGGGTTGTAAGCGAAAATCGGCTGGCGAAAACCGATGTTGACCGGGGTGGACAGAAAAGACACGGTATTCTGGTCCTCCCTGATCAGGTCGATCCGCTGCAGGCCGGAGCTCACAAACAACTGCCCGCCGGTCAGTCCCACGCGCTGGCTGAGGGCCAGGTTGCCGGAGGAGGTGGCCAGGCTGCGCCTGACAAAGATGTCCGTGCCGTCCGGCAGGGTAATGGGCTGTATGGTCCTGTTCAGGTTGGGTATGGTGGCGTCCAGGCGCAGGTTGGGCAGGTAGCCTGCCCGGAAGCTGCGAAACTGCCAGTAACTGCCCCGGTAGCGATGCCGGGCGATCATGGCATCAGGGGAAGTCTCCCTGGCCATTTCGATCACCTGGTCGAGCGAAAAATACCGGGGCTGTGCCAGGCCATCGGTCAGCAGCAGACCCCACAGCAGAAGAAAAACGAAACGCTTCATCTTAAGAATTTTTTATTTGAATGAGGCGGGCAGCGATGCTGATGGCGATTTCCGCAGGGGTGACGCTGGGAAGGGGGACGCCCATGGGCGAGTCCACCCGGTCAATCTGCTCCTTCGTGGCGCCACGCTCCCTGAGTGCTGCCAGGATCCTGCCGGATTTTTTCTTGCTGCCGATCATGCCCAGGTAACGCAACTGCAGCGGAAGCATCTGCTCCAGCAGGAGCTGGTCGGTGGCATGCGACACGGTCATGATCACCACGTAGGCATCCGGTCCCCCGGAAACCAGCCCGGCGGCACGGCGGTAGTCGATGCGTCTCTTCTCATGGGCGTATGCATTGCCGGCCATGGTGTTGAGGCCATCCCGGTCGTCGAACACCACCACCCGGAATCCCAGCATGCGGCCCACCTGGCTCAGGGGCACGCTGACGTGTCCACCACCGAAAATGTACAGGGTGGGCATGGTGCCCAAAGGTTCCCTGTAACACCAGTTGTCGTCGGATGATTTCTCCCAGCCCGGACCGTCTCCGGCGGTATCCGCCCTACGGAAAGACAGTCCCCCGGGCGTGATCTCCAACAGCCCCCCCTGGCCGGTTTCCAGCGCCTGCAGAACCATCCTGACCGTATCCAGATCACCGGCATCCAGTGGCACGAAGGCATGCACCTGCTGCCCGGAACACAGCAAGCCGGAGCGGTCCTCCGGCGCATCCGGCTCATGAACCTGTCTTTGCAGCATGGGACGGCCCGCCGGACCGTCCAGCATCTGCCGGGCCAGCTCTACCTGGCCATACTCCATGATGCCGCCTCCGATGGAGCCCGAGAGGCGTCCGTCGGCGGCCACAGCCATTTTAAATCCGGTCTTGCCGGGGCTGCTGCCCTGGCGGTGGACCACCACGATCAGGCAGGCCCGGATCCCCTGCGATAAACCCTGCTCAATAAACTCCCAAAGCTGCATGTGTCATTCCGCTTGTAACAGATGGCCGGAAGGCCTGGCGGCCGAACCCATCCGACGATAAAAAACCAGGACCGTAAAGGTATTCAAAAAATCCCTATACCCCCAAACCGGTCCCCATGGAAAAATAAGGCAAAAAGGCTATCTTTATCGCAAAAAACAAGGAGGAACACGAGGATGAAAAGTGAATTCAAACAAATAACAGACAGGGCGGAACGTTACCGGGAAGACACGGCAGGCAACCTCTCAAAACTGGTGCGCATTCCCTCCGTAAGCCTTAAGGAAAAGGAGGTACAGCAGGAGCTGATGCGGCAAATGAATGCAGCCGGCTTCGACGGGGTGCGCATGGACAGACTGGGCAATGTGATTGGACGCATCGGGCAGGGAAGCCGTATCCTGGCCTTTGACGGGCATATGGATACGGTAGACATCGGCCACCGTGAAAACTGGGATTTCGACCCCCTGGGCGGGGAAGTGCGCGATGGTTTCGTACACGGCCGGGGTTCGGTCGATCAGAAGGGCGGGGTGGCCGCCTTTGTCACGGCCGGACGCATCCTGAAAGAGATGGGATACGACCGGGACGTCACCCTGTATTTTGTGGGCAGCGTGATCGAAGAAGACTGCGACGGCCTTTGCTGGAAATACCTGGTGGAGGAAGAGGGCATCCGCCCGGACCTGGTGATCAGCACCGAACCCACCAACCTGGGCGTATACCGCGGCCAGAGGGGCCGCATGGAAATGCAGGTCAGCTTCCGGGGACTCTCCTCCCATGGCTCGGCCCCGGAAAGGGGAAGGAACGCCATCTATATGGCATCCCGCGCCGCGCTGGAAATCGAGCGCCTCAACGAACGCCTGCCCGGCGATCCCTTCCTGGGCAAGGGCAGCATCACCATTTCCGAGATCATCTCCGGGAGTCCTTCGCTTTGCGCGGTGGCCGATTACGCCAGGATCCACCTGGACCGCCGGCTCACCTGGGGCGAGACACGCGAATCCGCCCTGCGTGAAATCGAGATGCTCATCCAGGGCATGGATGCCCGCGTGGAAACCCTCCACTACAAGGAAACCTCATTCACAGGACTGACCTACGGCATGGAGAAGTACTATCCGACATGGATGATTCCGGAAGACCACGAGGCAGTGCAACGGGGCAGGAAGGCCTTCGAAGGCCTTTTCGGGAGCCCCCCCGTGATCGACAAATGGACCTTTTCGACCAATGGGGTGACCATCAACGGATACTACGGTATTCCGGTCATCGGATTCGGCCCGGGCAACGAGGTGATGGCCCACGCCCCGAACGAGAGGGTGCCGGTAGACGACCTGGTGAAGGCATCCGCTTTCTATGCCGCCTATGCCCTGATGTTCTGAACCGAAAAATACACCAGCCATGCATCTCCAACAACAGATCGAAGCCATCGGCCGGATGCAGAACGGCCTCCACGGAAAGGATTTTTTGCTCACCTGGGAGAAAAGCCGGGAAGACCTGTTCCTCATCATGCGCGTGGCGGAGGCCCTCAAGGCTTTGCGCGACCAGGGCCATTCGCCCCGGGTGTTCGACTCCGGCCTGGCCGTGTCGAACTTCCGCGACAAATCGACCCGGACCCGCTTCTCGTTTGCCTCGGCCGCCAACCTGCTAGGCCTCGCAGTGCAGGACCTGGACGAGGAAAAGTCGCAGATCTCCCACGGGGAAACGGTGCGTGAAACGGCCAATATGATCGCCTTCCTGACCGACTTCATCGGCATAAGGGACGACATGTACCTGGGGGAGGGCAACAAATACATGCGGGAAGTGGCTGCCGCCCTGGATGAAGGCCATGCCGAAGGGGTTCTTCCACAGCGTCCCGGCCTGATCAACCTGCAGTGCGACATGGACCATCCGACCCAGTCTATGGCCGACCTGATGCACCTGGAGAAGCAGTTTGGCTCGCTCGAGCAGCTGCGCGGCAAGAAGATCGTGATGAGCTGGGCCTATTCGCCCAGTTACGGCAAACCCCTTTCCGTGCCCCAGGGCATCATTGCCCTGATGACCCGTTTTGGGATGCATGTCGAGCTGGCCTATCCGGAAGGTTACGGGCTGATCCGGGAGATCGCCGACCTGGCCGCCGCCCAGGCTACCGGCAGCGGCGGAAGTTTCCGCATCACCCACTCCATGGCGGAAGCCATGGAAGGGGCCGACATCGTGTATCCCAAGAGCTGGGCCCCCTACCACATCATGAAACGGCGCACCGGGCTGCTTCTGGAGGGCGACAGGGAAGGGCTGATGGAGCTTGAAAAGGAGTGCCTGGCAAGCAACGCGAGGCACAGGGACTGGGAATACAACCAGGACATGATGCGGCGGACCAGGAACCAGGATGCCCTGTACATGCATTGTCTGCCGGCCGATATTTCAGGGGTTTCCTGCGAGGCCGGAGAGGTGCAGGCAGAGGTGTTCGAGAAATACCGGGTACGCACCTACCTGGAGGCCGGCTTCAAGCCCTATGTCATCGCGGCCATGATGCTGACGCAGCGTTTTTCCGAGCCGGGGCGGGTGCTGGAATCCGTCCTGTCGAAAGGCCGTAAACGGGCGGGTTTCTGACCTCCGTTATTCCTTGTAGTCCCGGGCAAGGTAGCTCCCTGTCCGGCTTCTGACCATCTCCCCTTTTTCGATCACCACCTCCCCCCCGGCGATGACATACTCGGGCGCCCCCTTCAGGACAAGTCCCTCGTATATGGTATGATCGCACCGCTGGTGCTGCGTGGCGGCCGACACCAGCTGTTCCGCTTCCGGGTTCCAGACCACCAGGTCGGCATCCGCCCCGGCCTTCAGGGAACCTTTGCGGGGGGACAGGCCGAACAGGCGGGCCGGTGCTTCGGAGACGGCATCGACAAAACGTGGCAGGCTGATTCGTCCGGCGAGCACCCCATGGGTATACAACAGGGACAGGCGGAACTCCACGCCTCCCGCCCCGTTGGCAATCCTTCGAAAGTCATCCCGCCCCCTGGCCTTCTGGTGCATGAAAAACGGACAATGGTCCGTCGACACCACCTCAATGGTGCCGTCCGCCAGCCCTTCCCAGAGGGCGTCCCGGTCGGCCTCTCCCCGCAGGGGGGGACTGAGCACAAAGGGAGCGGCCGCTTCGAAGGCGCCTGAATACAGGGATTCATCCAGCAACAGATGGTGAATGCATGCCTCTGCATGCACCTCCTGTCCGTCATTGCGGGCCTGCCGGATCAGGCGGACCGATTCGGCGGCAGACACGTGAACGATGTAAAGCGGACAGTTCGTGCGGGCTGCCAGGCCAATGACCTTGCCAACCGCCCGGCTTTCTGTCCCGGGAGGCCGGGAGAGCGGGTGGGCCGAGGGACCCGTATGGCCGTCCCGGAAAAGCCGGTCGCGAAGCCGGGCTATCTCCGGACCATCCTCGGCATGCACCAGGACCATGCCACCGGCCTTTCCCACGGCGCGCATCACCTTTTCAAGGACCTCGTCATCCACCCCTATGGTGTCCTGGTAGGCCATGTACACCTTGAAGGAGTTGGCCCCTGCCCTCAGGCAGTTTTCGATCTCCAGGGGCAGGCTGATCCGCCAGGCCACGGGGCTCACATGCAGGGCGTAATCGGTCATGGACCGCCCTGCCTCTTCCAGCCGTTTGGTCAGCGCATCGATCAAAGTCTGGTCGCGCCGGGGCGTCACAAAATCCAACAGGGTGGTGGTGCCGCCAAAGAGGGCTGCCCGGCTGCCAGACTCAAAGTCATCCGACGAAAAGCCTGCCTGGGTAGGCAGTTGTAGGTGCACATGCGGGTCGACCCCCCCCGGAAACACCAGCATGCCGGAGGCATCGATGATCCTGCCTTCTTCCAGGTGCGGGTCGGGATCCGCCTCCAGGCTCACGATCCTGCCCCCGGCCATGTAAACATTGCCCGGCGCCACTCCTTGCCGGTCCACCCGGCCCGCATTGCGGATCAAAAGTCCCATCAGAAAAAGATTGGTCTTACGCGGAGCATGGCATACGCCCAATGAGCCCATTTGTCCTTGCTGCCGCCTTTAATGGCTTCCATGGATTCCGAGGCAAACAGGACCGAATACCCGAAGGAGAAGCTGGCCGTCGGATGGAAACGGTGGCTCAGGGTGAGGTCTATCTCCGTGCCCAGGTATTTATCCAGCGTGTGTCCCAACTGGGGATGCCGTTTGTTGTTCTGCAGGAAAAACAGGTGGAGGTCGGCATCCAGGCTTGTGTTGTCGGACAGGCCGAAGCGGCTTTTCAGGTAAGGGTTGACGAGCCCGGCCTCCCGGGCATGGGCCACCACATTCGTGAAGTAGTCCATATAGCCCTGTACCGTATGCCCGGCTCCGTAGAGGGGATCAAACGCCCTGAATTTGTCTGACAGTGTTTCGTCGTCATTGCCTGAGAACCATTCCAGGCCGGGGGTCACCTGCAGCCTGCCGGACAGGGTCCGGGAGCCCTCTACCAGAAAGTAGAAGGCGCTGATGTCCTGTCCCCATGCCGTCTTCCCGTGCTGGGCAGCAGGGTTGATCCTCAGGCCGTCAGGGCCTGAGCCGAAGGCCAGATAAGCCGACCAGGTGGCACGCAGGTTCAGCACCCCGGTATCCCCGGGATGTTCGTAGCCGTCCACCACCCCCAGCAGGGACAGCGTCCATTGGTTCGACAGCGGTGTTTTAAACCAGGCGTAATTCATGGTTTTATAGTTATTCCTGCCATAGTCCGTAAAAAACAGCCTGTCGGACGATTGGTTGAAGGCCGCCCCGAGGTGCAGTTCGCTTTTCTCACCACGGTGCATCAGCAGCAGGGCATCGTGTTTCTGCCCATGATTATTCCAGTCGTTGAGGGCAAAAAAGCGCTGGTTGTCGTAGCGGATCTCCTGGCGCCCGGCACGGATCAGCCACCGGGGGGACAGGGACACCTGCACCCAGGCCTCGTGCACATCGAGCGAACCCCTTCCCGACAGGGGATCCTGATCTCCCCAGAGGCGCACGTCCTGCAGGCTCAACCGGGTGGTGATGCGGTCCCGGGCAAACCCCAGGATCAGCCGGGAACGCTGGGATACCAGACCTGCCGGCCTGGTATCCTCGCGCGGCAGGGTGCGGTAACCATCACGGAATTCGGCCCTCGGCCTGAAGTCGCCCTCCAGGGAGAACTGGGCCGCGGAGGGAAAGGCGATCAGCATCAAGGCCCCAAGAATCAGGGTCGGTCTGTTCATGACGGGGGTGTTGGTGTGACGACAAATCGTTATCCGACCGAAAGATAAAGAAAAGCCCGTTGCAAAACAACTGTGGCCTTCATTCGAACCGGGTGCGCTCCCGGGGGTCTCCCGGCAGGCAGGATGAAAGGCCTGCGTAGACGGGACGGGCGCCAGGGTGGCAGCGACCGGTCAGAACCTGAGCCGGCGAAGCCACGACAGATACAAGGCAGCAGCGAACGGACCGGATTACGGCTTTTGCGGGGGCGGCAGGACAAGCCTGAATAACCCGCTGTCTTGCTGCCGGAAGCCCAGCTTTTCAAGGTATTTTCTGTGTTCGGGCGTGTGCCCGCCGGCAACGACCTCCCGGATGCCGGCATCGGCAAACTTCCGTCCCAGGTGGTGGTACACGAATTTACCGTTTTTAAAGTCCCTGTATTCAGGAATCACATAATCCAGTGCCACCTCCAGGGTCCCTTTACCCGTGCGGCGGGCCAGAAACAAACCGGCCACGGCCATGTCGCGCAAAATAAAAAAGCTGACCGTGTCCTGTCCGGCCACATAGTTGAAACCGGGGAAGAACCGCCTGATGTCCCCGGCATGGAATTCCAGGAATCTCAGAAGGTAGCGGTTGTCGCTGCGCACCTCCAGGGTTTCAAAGACCTCCTTTTTGGAAAAAATGCCATGAAGGTAATACAGGTCCACCGCCACAATGAACCCATTGAGCAGGGCCACGGGCACCGCCCCGATCAACAGCCCGTACAAAGAAAAAAGCGCCGCACCCGCCAGGTTGATCAGCCTGAATTTCACGATGGAGCTCATCGTCATGCTGACGGCGATGATGACCGAGCCCGCGTATCCAATCCACTCCAGTATGTTTTGTTCCATAGCCATCCGTTTTCCTGTGGACCTCCCACAGGATGCCTTGCAAAAGTAGTCCTTTTTTCGCAGGAAACAGGCCAGGGGGTCGGGCAGGGAAGGTCAGCAAAGAGGAAGAGGAATGCTCCCCCGGGGCAGGTGGGAGGCCGTCTCCCCCTGGCCGGTATCATAACCCAACAGGAACCCGCCCCCACCAGAGCCGCACAGCTTGAGGGCAAAGGTTCCATCGGCCAGCCCCTTTTCCCAGACACCGGTCATGGGTCCGGGGATCATCTCCCGGAAGTGCTGCAACTGAAGGAAAGACAGTTCCCGGATGAACTGGCCCAGGCGGCCTGTTTCTCCGTCCATCAGGGCCTGAATACAGGCATTCGTGGCTGGAATGACCCGCTCTTGCAGCAGGGCGCTGAAAGAAGGTTGTTGTGCCTTATCCAGGAAGGAACGGACCAGGGGGCCCGTGTTTCCGGCAGAGCCGGTGTCTATCAGAAAGAAACGGGCGTTTTCGCCGGGGATGTTCTCGGGCAAGGTGGCCGTTCTCAACCGGTCCGTGGCCTCCATCAGCAGGGGGGCTCCCAGGTAGCAGCTCAGGGGATCAATGCCGCTGCTGGAGCCATGGAAATAGGACTCCATCCGGCCCAAGCTGTCCTTCAGGACCGGGAGGCGTTGTTCCTCCTCCTCAGAGGCCAAATCCGCCTTCCCGGCCGGCGCCCGGGACCCGGCCCGGTAGCGGTCATACACCGCGGCCACAAGGGCACCCGAGCTGCCCATCCCGTAGCCCGATGGGATAGACGAACGGAACCAGAGGCCTTCTTTTAAATCAGCTGAGAACCGTGCCAGGTCCAGAAAACCATGAAAATCCATCCTGTCCTGCCGGATGCCGCCCCGGAGCTTTGCTCGCGCCGGATTCCCCGGAGGGGCTGTTTCATTTTCCGGCAGGCCGGCAGGGGGCTGGCCCCCCGACAGAAACCCGTAAAACGCCCGCAGCTGCCGGTTGGAGGCCCGGGCTTCCCGCAAGCCTTCCGGCGGCCTGCCTGGCTGCAAGGTCCCGGCAAAGCCCCTGTAAGGAATGGTCAGGGCGGCCGATCCCAGGAGCAGGCTGTACTCCCCGAACAGCAGCACCTTGGCATAGAAGGGTCTGGCGGGATTATCCATGGCTGCCGGAATTGAATGGCCGCCCCCCCCGGCCCAGGGCGTCGTCGATCCAGCGCCCCCCGGCACACAAGGGAACCAGGCTTTCTTCCACAAAGGCTTTTACTGCAACGGCATCCCGCTGGAAATAGACCAGATGGACATTCGGACCGGCATCCATGGTGAACCCCAAACCAAGGCCCGTCCTCTCACGGAACGTGGTGATGCGGTCGAGCACCTCCAGGGTGGCCGGTTTCATCAGCAGGTAGCCCGGATCGGACGACATCATCAGGCTGTGCAGGCTAAGGGCTTCCTGTTCGGTCACCCTGAAAAAAAGTCCTTCATCGCCGCTTGTCAGGGCCCGGGCCATGCGTTCCATGTTGGCCGTGGCCTGGGCGAACCGCCCCTGGCGGTAGGCGTGGCCATCCATCAGGGCATGGCCGGCGGAACTGCTCACTTTCTTGGCGCTGTCATCCACCACGAGCACGGCATCGCGGAGGGTCATGAACCGGGGATCCACAGCCTCCTCTGGCAGGCCTTTGGCATACAGATCGCTGCTGCCCGGAAAGGCTTCGCACCTCCCCCACACCACCAACCCCCCTTCCACGGAGCGGCTCGCGCTGCCGCTTCCCAGGCGGGCCATGAAAGAAGCCTTCCGGACAAAATCATCATCCTGCTGCCAGCCGCCGCTCCCGGCCACCAGGTCACGCTCTATCGCACACAGGCACAAGGCCAGGGCACTGAAGGCTGCTGCCGAGGATGCAATACCGGCAGAGTGCGGGAAGGAGCTCTCGCTGTGAACGCTCAGTGCCATGGCTGAAAGGAAGGGAAAAAAGGGCGTAACCTCATCCAGGTAGGCCGCCACCCGCTTTCGGAACCCGGCATGGGGCGCCCCGTTAAGCAGGAAGGCCTGCAGCCCGGCTTCGGTCCTGCCGGCTTTCTCAAACCCCATCCGAACCCTTACCACACTGTTCTTCAGGGTGAAGCTCAGTGAAGGGTTCATGGGCAACTGCCCGGGGTATTTTCCCCAGTATTTGACAAGGGCAATGTTCGATGGCCCCTCCCAGGCTGTGACGCCCCTGTCGGGGATATCCTTGCGGCCGGGCTCCAGCCCCTGCTCCAGGTATTGCTTCTCAAGATGATTCATGGGGATTTTTTTAGGATCATGTCATCGAATGGGATGAAGGTATGCAGCCCCCTGGCCTTGAAATAGTCACGCTGCCATCCCAGGTCGCGGGGGGAGGCAGCCAGCAGAAAGTCGCCGCCCCAGGCACCGAGCGACTTCAGGGCGCCCTCAAAACCGGGGAAGCGTGCAGGCTGCACCGGTACCTGCCCGGTTACCCGTCCGACGATCCTTTCATGGGCGGACATCAGGTCCATGAAGGAGGCCAGGTCGCCGGCCCCGGCCATCTCCAGTGAGAGCCGGGAAACCTCCCGGACGTCAGCCTTCGGGACATCCCCCGGAGAAAAGCGGCTGAGGCTGACTGGGGTGTCCTGCTTCCTGCCGGTGTAAACAAAACCCAGCTGTCCGGAAAAAGAAGGCCGGAAGACCGCTGTGCTCACTTCCGGAGCCCGGTCCGCACCCCGGTACTTATACAGTATGCCGGTATGGCTGCGGGCGCACGCAAGGTCATAGCCGGAGCCTCCCAGGGTGGCAAAAAGCAAGCGGTAGGGATCGGCGCCGGCCCAAAGGGCCAGATTGGAAACCAGAGTGGAGCTGCTTCCCAGGCCCCAGTTCCGGTCAAACTCCAGCTCCGTTTCCACCTGCCAGCTTGCCGGAGCGGAAAGGAATGCAGGGTTCAGTTTCCTGCAGGCGATCAGCAGCCGCTGCAGGGTTTTTGCCGTGTGTCCGTCGGATGCATCTGCTGCCTCCAGGGCCTCCCCATGAAACGTGGCCCGGAACCACTCCCTGCCCGACTGCCGGGAGGACCATCCTATCTGCAGGCAAGGGGCCGGGCGGCACTGCACGGTCAGGGACTGCCCGTAACGAACCGGGATGGCCAGGGCCCTGGCACCTGCCAGTACCAGGTATTCGCCGCTGATCATCAGTTTCCCGTTCGACCGGAACTGCAGTGTCTGCATGGGCCCCTCAGGTTTTATTCCGCAATGTCTTTAAATAATCCGACACCGCCTGGTGGCTGGTTTTTTTATCCCTGAACCAGCCCAGGGCCGCTTCCTGCTCCCCGGGCGTCGCCCCAAGCTGAAGCAGGATGTTGGGGAGGTGCATGCGCATATGCCCCGCCTGGATGCCGGTCGTCACGAGCGACCGCACCGCGGCAAAATTGTTGGCCAGTCCGGCGGCCCCGGCAATCATCATCAGGTCCCGGGCCCCGGGCCTGCCGAGGATTTCCAGTGAGAGGTCGGCCAGTGGATGCAGGCGGGTCAGCCCGCCCAGGGTTCCGAGGGCCAGGGGCATCTCCAGGGAAAAAGAAAAACGCCCTGCCTCCACCGAGGCCCGGCTCAGGGAGCGGTACTGGCCGCTTCGGCAAGCATGGGCGTGCGCAGCCGCCTCCACGGCCCGGAAATCATTGCCGGTGGCGAGCACCACGGCATCCACCCCGTTCATGATGCCCTTGTTGTGGGTGGTGGCCCGGTAGGGATCTTCCGTGGCGATCCGGACGGCCCTTTCAAAACGCCGGGCAAACTCCGGGGCCTCAAGGCCACCGGTCACTCCCAGCTGTTCCAGGGGACAGGACACTTCCACGCTCACGGTACAACCGGGGGTGTAATTGGAAAGAATGGCCATCAGGGTTTCATACGCCCCCCCGGATTCATCTGCATGGGCATCAAAAAAATCACGCATGCCGGCCGCAAATTCTTCCAGAACGGAATTGATGAAGTTGGCCCCCATGGCATCTGCTGTTTCAAACCCCACCAGGAGCTGGTAGCAGTCCGCCCCGGCCTCCGGCAAGGGGCGAAGCTGCAGGGAGGTGATGCCCCCGCCCCGTTTGACCATATTGGCCGACATCTCAACGGTACGCTGGCGCAACTCTTTGTCCAGCCGGGGCATCTGGTTTTCCAGCCAGCCCGCATCCCCGGTGAACCTGAAGTGAAGCTGCCCGGTCTTTTCGGTCCCGTTGACCCGGGCACGGAAGCCCCCGCGCGAAGCCCAGAAACGGGCAGCAGCGCTGGCAGCGGCCACCACTGAACTTTCCTCGATCACCATGGGCACCATGTACAGACGGCCATTGATCAGGAAGTTGGGGGCGACCGAATAGGGAAGCGGGTAATTTGTCAGGGTGTTCTCACTGAAGGACGAAAGGACCTTATGCACCTCCTGCTCAGGGTGAAAAAACGATGCCATGATGCGCAGGGACGCCTGCGGGTCTTTGGTGAGCCGGGCAGCAAGTCCCCGCTTCTCGTTGGAAGTCAGCTTGGAGAAGCCTTGAATCAGTCTGTTTTCGGACATAAAACGATGCGTTTGCGGCAGCTATTCCCGGATACGCAGAAAGGCATAGGCCAGCTGCAGGCCCTTCACCTGCATTTCCACGAACTCTTTCAGTTGGCCGTAATCCTCCCTGGCATGTTTCAGGAAACCCGAGGCCTGCCCGTAAATGGCAGGCAGGGCGGATTTATGGGTCAGATAGTACCCGTCCAGAAAGGTTTTTACCCCGCCCGAAATGATCAGCTGGCGGCAACGGACAAGATCCGGCTCCGTGTCCAGGATGCTGTTCACCATGTGAACCATCTGCCCGGCATCATGGCCTATCCGGGCGAGGGGCTCCAGCAGGTCCTGCCCGGCAGCGGTGTTGCGGAGCATTTCCACCCTGGAAAAATTCGTGCCGCCGAAAGCCCCAAATTCAATGGCGGCCAGTGGCAGGGCCAGCAATTCCCGGAGGCTATGGTAACCCATGCCCTGACCGACCTCCTTAACAATGACCGGAAAGGCGGCATATTCCATCAACACCTGCAGGCTCTCAAGGGCTGTTTTTTCCAGCCGGTCTCCTTCCGGCTGGAACCACTCCTGAAAAGGGTTGACATGGATGATCAGGCCATCGGCCCGCAGCTTGTGTACCAGAACCGGCAAATCATCCAGGCGCTTCTCCCGTATCAGGATCTCAAGCTGGTTGATGCCGAGGTTGGCAAACAGGGGCAGGTCTTCCCCGATCAGGTCCCGCATATCAAAATCAGGCAGGTAGCGATCGTCCTCCAGGATGATGCGGCAGGATCCCAGGCCCATGCCCATTCCGAACTCCCGGCAGGCCCTTGCCAGGTTGCGGTTTATGGTACCCGCCATGCGGGTGCCGCCCGTCATGCTGGAAACCCAGATGGGAAGGCGTAAGGTCTTTCCTGCAAAAAGGGTCCGGGGGATGACATCGCCCGGATGGGGGCTGAGCAGCGGCTCATAATAGAAACGGGGGTCCGCCATGCTGCCCGGGGTCTGTGACTCAAAAGCCAGTTCGATATGGTCTTTCTTGCGGTCTTCCATTATGTGACGGCTTAAACGCCAAGGTACCTGGAAATGACCAGGCGGAGAATCTCCGAAGTGCCTTCCCCGATCTGCAGCAACCGCTGGTCCCGGTAAAAGCGTTCCACCTCATTGGGCTTGAACAGCCCGCGGGCACCCAGAATCTGAACCGCCTCATCGGCAACCTCCCTGGCCACTTCCGAGGTATACAATTTGGCCATGGCTGCCTCCCTGGCAAACTGGAGGTTGTTGTCCTTTCTCCAGCAGGCAGCATACAGCATATTGCGCGCCAGTTCAATTTTCAGGTCCATATCGGCCAGCTTGAAGGCGACGGCCTGGAATTTGGAGATCGGTTGTCCGAATTGTTCCCTCTTTTTTGCATGCACCAGGGCGGCTTCAAAAGCCCCCCTTGCCAGGCCCAGGCCGATGGCACCGATTGACAGACGGCCCGAATCCAGGGTGTTCAACATGATGCGTCCGCCCTGTCCGGGTTCCCCCAGCAGGTTTTCTGCCGGGACCCTGCAGTCCCTGAAGTGCAGCCGTCCCGTATCACTCGAGCGCCACATGAGCTTGCCCAGCATCCTCTCGGTGGTGAATCCCGGGGTACCCTTTTCCACCAGGATGGTGGACAAACGCTTCCTGCCGTCCACCACGGCGGTGACTGCCTGCAGGGTCACCCCCCCGGAAATGTCGGAGGTGGCGTTGGTGATGTGCGACTTGGACCCGTTGATGACCCAGTGGCCATCGACCAGTTCGGCCGAAGTTTCCGAGCCCAGGGCATCCGAGCCGGCATTGTCTTCGGTCAGGCCAAAGGCCCACACCCGCTCCCCTGTACACAAGGGGGGGATGAATTTTTTCTTTTGCTCCTCGGTCCCGTATTTCAGGATGGGTGCCAGGCCCAGTGAGTTGACTGCAGCCACCGTGGCTGCCTGGGAGGAATCCACACGGGCCAGCTCTTCCACAATGATGATGTAGGACAAAGTATCCATTTCCTTGCCGCCGTATTCGGCAGGAGCCTGTATTCCGAAAAATCCTGCCTCCCCCATTTTCCGGGTCAGTTCGATGGAAAACTCTTCCTTTTCGTCCAGGGCCGCTGCCAGCGGACGGATCTCTTTCTCTGCAAATTCCCGCACACGGGCGCGGAGCCTGTCATGCTCATCGTTCAAATAGGGACTGGTCTTCATTGTATGGGGTTGAAATGATATATGGTTAACTGGTATGCTAACAATTCACGGAGCATAAGGTTTTGTTCATTGTTAAAAAAAAATGACTAAACAGGTGCCAGGGCCTGTTAAAAGTCAACGGACAGCACCACCAGGGGGGTGTTGTCGGCCACGACTTCTCCTTCGGCCACCCGTATACTGCCCACCTTGCCCTTGGTGGTGGCCACGATGCGGTTTTCCATCTTCATGGACTCCAGAATCAGCAGGGTGTCTCCCTTGTTGACCAAGTCCGACTCCCGGACGGTGATCTTGATGACCTTACCATGCATCGGGGCCCTCACCATGCTGTCCTCTTTCGACACCGGATGGTGGCCCAGCCCGATCAGCTCCCTGTCTGAGATACGCTGGGCGTAGCGCATCCTGAAGGTATTGGCCCCATTTTGAATCCATACCGAATCGTCCGGAGCCTGGGTGTAAAGCAAGCGGTGCGTCATGCCGGCGGCTTCAAGGGTCATCTCGTGGGATTCTTTCTTGATGAGCCTGTAAACCTCCTGCTTGCCGGCCAGTTCCATGCGGAAACAGGAAGGGTTGTCAAACACCAGTTTCCGCTTGACCAGCCTGTCGCTGATGAGCACCTCCGGCGACATCATCAGCCTCCAATAGCCCAGCTGTTTCCACAAGCCGGCATTTCCGGGTCCATTTTCCCTGGAGGCGAACAGAAACGCTGCCACCAGCAACTCGTCGTTCTCCTCTGTCGGAGGCTCGTGCCCCAGGCCGGTCCCGATCAGCCGGCCCACCAGCCCGGTATTCGTTTCTCCCTTCATGAAGGGCTCTGAACGAAGCAGCTCAACCAGGAAGGCGAGGTTGGTCCTGATGCCGTGTATGGCATAGCGTTCCAGGCCACGACACAGCAAGTCGATGGCCTGTTTCCGGTCGGCCGCATGACTGATCACCTTGCTGATCATCGGGTCATAATCGGTGCCCACCACACAGCCCGTCTCCATGGCTGCATCGATGCGCAGGCCCGGAAGTCCCGGCTCCCTGTAGAACAGCACCTTCCCCGGAGAGGGCTGGAAATTCCTGACCGGATCCTCGGCATACACCCGGGCCTCGATGGCATGGCCCCGGGCCGACACATCTTCCTGTTTGTATGACAAGTCCCTGCCCATGGCAACCAGCAGCTGCTCCCGGACCAGATCCACCCCGGTGATCATCTCCGTTACGGGATGTTCCACCTGGATGCGGGTGTTCATTTCCAGGAAATAAAACGACTTTCCCTTGACCAGGAATTCGACGGTCCCCGCACTGCTGTACCCTATGTGCCGGGCAATGGCGCGCGCCGCCTCAGTAATTTGCCTGCGCAGGGTGGCGCTGATGCCGGGACTGGGGGCTTCCTCGATGATCTTCTGGTAACGCCTCTGCACGGAGCACTCCCTCTCAAACAAGGAGATCACGTTCCCCGATTGGTCTCCGAGCACCTGCACCTCGATATGGCGCGGATCATCCAGGTATTTTTCGATATAGACTTCGCCGTTCCCGAAATAATTCCTTGCTTCCCTCTGCGTGCTTTCCAGGGCCTCTTCCAGTTCATCTGCCGAGCGGACGATGCGCATACCCTTGCCCCCTCCACCCCCTGCAGCCTTCACCAGCAGGGGAAACCCGATCCTGCCGGCCTCCTTGATAAGCCCGGCGGCGGCACCGGTTGCCCCTTCGATGGTGGGGATGCCGATCCCGGCTGCCAGCCGGCGGGCCCCCGCCTTATTGCCCATGAGCCGGATGGCCTCCTCTCCGGGGCCGATAAAGACCAGCCCGGCATCCTTTACGGCCCGCGCGAACCCTTCCGATTCAGACAAGAACCCATAGCCAGGATGGATGGCATCCGCACCCGCCTGAAGGGCCAGGGCAATCACCTGCTCCCCGTTCAGGTAGGTTTCGGACAGCCCCTTCCCCTGCAGCTTCAGGCCCTGGTCGGCCCCGCGGGCATGAACCGCCCGTGCATCGGCCTCGGCATAGATCGCCACGCAGGAGATTTCCATGGACCGGAGTGTGCGGAAAATGCGCAGGGCAATCTCTCCGCGATTGGCAACCAGCACTTTTTTGATTGTATCAGGCATAATCGGTTCTTTAACTCAGTTCGGACCACCGGGGGCTTCGTTTCTGCAGAAAGGCCTCCATGCCTTCCTTTGCTTCCGGTCCCCTGCTGAGGGTGTCAAGAAGGTCGGCCGTATAGTGGAACAAGGCCTCCGACAAGGGCTCAGCGGCCACCTTTTTAATCAGCTCCTTGCAGGCCATCATGGCCCGGGGCGCGTTGCCGGCCAGGCCCCGGACAAGCTCCTCCAGCACGGTTTCATGGTCTTCTCCCGGCTGTCCGGCCACCCGGTCGGCCAGGCCATGGCGCATGGCCTCCTCCGCTCCGATGCGGTTCCCCGCGAGCATCAACCGGCGGGCGGCAAACTCGCCGATGCGCCGGACCACAAAAGGAGAGATCGTCGCCGGGGCTAGCCCCAGCTTCACCTCCGAAAAAGAAAAAACGGCAGAGGCTTCGGCCACCACAAAATCCGACCCTGCCAACAGTCCCAGGGCCCCTCCCATGGCATGCCCGTGCACATAGCACACCAGCGGCTTGGGGAAAGCGTACACCTTGTGGAACAATTCCGAGAGGCAGGCCGCAGGCTGCTTCCCCGTTTGCGGATCCTCCGGCATCCGCATCCAGTTCAGGTCTCCTCCCGCACAAAACACCTTCCCCTGCCCACGCAGCAACACCACCCGGATATGCTTGTCCGCGGCCAGTCCGTCCAGGCAGCGCACCAGCTCCCGGGCCATCTGCCCATCAATGGCGTTGCGGCTTTTTTCACGGGCAAGCCAGAGAACAGCCAGGTGGCCGCGGTAGTCCAGGCGTATGGTTTGATAGTCAATCATTTTAATTCACCCATGTTCGTGTCCGGGCCCCTACATGCGGTACACCCCGCTGCGCGGCTCTTCAAACCGGCGGTTGAGCGAAATGGAAACGGCCATGGCAATCACGTGCCGGGTCTGGGACGGCTCGATGATGCCGTCGTCCCACAGACGGGAGGTGCTGTAGTAAGCGGATCCCTCCTCCTCGTATTTCGACATGATCTCTTCTTTCATCTTTTCGATCTCCGCGGGATCGGCTTCACGGCCCTGCGCCTTTAGTTGGTCGATCTTAACCTGGGCCAGGACGTTGGCGGCCTGCAAACCACCCATCACGGAAATTCGCGAAGTGGGGTACATGAACAGGAAATTGGGGTCAAAGGCCCTTCCTGCCATGGCGTAGTTCCCTGCCCCGTATGACCCGCCGGTGATGATGGTGATCTTGGGCACGTTCGCGTTGGCCACGGCATGGACGAGTTTGGACCCGTCCCGGGCGATGCCTGCATTCTCATAGGTTTTCCCGACCATGAACCCTGTGATGTTCTGAAGAAACACCAGGGGGATTCTCCGGAAACTGCACAACTCGATGAAGTGGGTGCCCTTGAGGGAGGACTCTGCGAACAGCACCCCGTTGTTGGCAATGATCCCGACCGGAAATCCCATCACACGCGCAAAGCCGGTGACCAGGGTCGTGGCATAGCGGGCCTTGAACTCCTGAAACCTGCTGCCGTCCACGACCCTGGCAATCAATTCGTACGGATCGGTCTGCCTTTTGGGGTTGGCCTGCAGGATTCCCGGCAGCTCCTCCGGGTCATAGGCAGGCTCCTCGGCCAGCGCCCTATTCAGCACTTGCTTCTCTCCCGGCTGCAAGGTTTCAAACAGGTTGCGGCAGATGGCGATGGCATGCTGGTCGTTTTCGGCAAAATGGTCGGCCACGCCCGACCGGGTTGTGTGGACCTCCGCCCCGCCCAATTCTTCCGGGGTGACCTCCTCTCCCGTGGCCGCCTTGACCAGGGGTGGCCCCCCGATGAATATGGTTCCCTGGTTCCTGACGATGATGGTCTCGTCGCTCATGGCGGGGATATAGGCCCCCCCGGCCGTGCAGCTGCCCATGACGATGGATATCTGCGGGATGCCATCCGCCGACAGGCGCGCCTGGTTGAAAAAGATCCGGCCAAAGTCGTCCCTGTCGGGAAACACTTCTGCCTGCTGCGGCAGGAACACCCCGCCGGAATCCACCATGTAAACGCAGGGAAGCTTGTTCTGCATGGCGATCTCCTGGGCACGGATGTGCTTGCGGATGGTTTCCCTGACGTATGTGCCCCCTTTTACGGTGGCATCGTTGGCGATCACCATCACTTCTTGACCGTGTATCAGGCCCACCCCGGTGATGATGCCGGCCGAAGGAAAACCATCGCCATACTGTCCGATGGCAGCCAGGGGAGACAGTTCAAGAAAAGGCGTGTTGGGGTCGAGCAGCAGGTCGATCCGTTCCCTTGCCAGGAGTTTGTTGCGCAGCCGGTGCTTTTCCACAGCCTGGGACGGGCCGCCCATCATCACCCCCTCCATGATGTCGCGGTGATCCTGCAGGGCCTTCAGGTTGAGCTTCCGGTTCTCATGATACTCCTGGTCGTGCCGGAGATGGGATCGTATCTTATCCACGTTGAATCTGCGTTTTTATCCTGCTAAGCTACAGAAAAAAGCCAAAAGCCGCCTGAATAATTTACGGGAAAATCGACAATGGACCGTGGGCGGCAACCCGGTCAGGCATTCCCTTTGGACTCCCGGGCTCAGATCCTTTGCATCCGCTGCCACAGCCGGCTGGCAGCCTCACGGGCTTTGCGAAGCACTTCCTCCTGGTCCACCGTCTGCAGCTGCCTGTCCCGCACGATGCAGCGGCCGGAAGCGATCACGTCACGCACATGGCTGCTGTTGATCCCAAAAAGCAGGTGCCCCAGAAAGTTGTCCTTGTGGATTTCCGTCGGATGGTCATAATCCAGAACCACCAGGTCGCCCCGGCCGGTCCCTTCAAACCCGTTCAGGTCGAGGTATCGGTGGACATTGCGCAGCCGCCCATAGGCCACGGAAGGATCGATCGCCTCAAAGCCCTGTCCGACGAAAAATGCCGTCCTGAGGCTCTGCAGCATATCGCTGTGCATGCCGTCCGTGCCGAGCATGATGCGCCTGCCCAGGCCTTGCCCGTTGAAATAACCCACCTTGTTCTTCAGGTTGCTTTCCATGTTCTGGGCCACCCAACAGGGTGCCTGCCCGACAACCTCCCGTTCCCGGTCGTTGAGATGCAGGGCGTGCACCAGGATGGTGGCCGGGGAGTCGAGGGCGCCGGCCCGTTGCAGCCGCTCCACCACCCGCATCCCATAGGTGCGCAGGCAATGGTCCTGATCATGCACGTCTTCCGCCACATGCACATGGAGCCCGGTAGCAAATTGCTTCATCAGGGCCACAGCCCGCTCCAGCGTTTCCGGGCCCACGGTGAAGGAGGCATGCAGCCCCACCAGGCCGGGGTTATGGGTCAGGTAGCGTTCGGTCTCCGCCAGGCCCTCCCGGGCTCTCCCGCTCCCGTCCCTGTCCGTGACCTCGTAGCACAGCAAATGTCCCAGACCGACCTGTCTGAAGGCCCCGGCAATCATATCCAGGGAGCCCCTGATCCAGTTCGGGGAGGCATGATGGTCGATCACGAAGGTCGAACCCGCCCTGGCGGCAGCCATGGCGGTGACCATGGCGCTGTAATAGATGGATTCCTCATCCAGGCATTTGTCGAGCGACCACCAGACATATTGAAGTATCTCGGGAAAATTGGCCGGTTTTTTTGCCGGGGCGGGCATGCCCCGGGCCAGGGCGGAATACACATGGTGGTGCCCCACGGCAAAGGCACGGGTCACAATCCTGCTGCGGCAGTCGATCACCGTATCGGCCGGAGGCAGCTCTCCCGAAGTACCCGGGGGGATCAACCGGATGGGGTCTTCGGCATCTTCCCGGACAAACACATCAAGCTGTGAAAAATCCAGGGACTGCCAGTCAACATAGGTCGCATTCTTCAGGAGGACGGACATGGGGGTTGGTTGTTGGTCTTTGGTTGTTGGTTATTGGTTGTTGGTTGTATTTCCGAGGGGGAGGCGGGTGCGGCGTATGCCGTCGTATGCGCAGAGGGCGTTGGCTACCGCGGCCGCGGTGGGGACCATGCCGATCTCCCCGATGCCCTTGGCCCCATAAGGCCCGACCGGGTCTTTCTCCTCGACACCGATCACCTCCACCGGCGGCATATCGGTCGAACGCAGGATGCCCAGGTCCTTCAGGCGCTTATGCACCGGATGTCCTCCCTCGAGGGGCAGGTCTTCCGACAGCGCGTATCCCAGGCCCATATGCACAGCCCCTTCGATCTGTCCTTCGAACAACATGCGGTTCATGATCCTGCCGGCATCATGGGCGGCGATGACCCGGGAAATGCGGCCCTCCTGGTCGAGGGCGACCACCTGGGTGGCGTAGCCATAGGCGAAATGAACCCGGGGATCGCTTGTTTCAGCCCCGGGCCTGGTGGTCCAGTCGCAGACATACTTTCCCTTGTAACGACGGCCCACCAGAGCGGCCAGGGCCGGTGCCTCCCCGGCCTGCAGGGTATTCCGTCCCGCAGCTTCCAGGTCTGCACGCAGGCGGACGGCCGCATCGATGATGGCATTGCCCACCAGGGCGGTGGCCCGGGAGGAGGTGGTCATGCCGGTGGGGATGCCGGCCGCCGTGTCGACCACCACCTGCATGCAGGCGGGCGGGATGCCGGTTTCCTGGTGCAGCGTCTGAATGGCCATGGTATGGACCCCCTGGCCCATCTCTGTCCAACCGTGATGGATGACCACCCGGTCGGCCGCTGCCACCTGGATGATGACTTCGCTGTCGTCGGTCATCCCGTTGCCCACCCCGGTATTTTTCAACCCGCAGGCGATGCCCGCATAGGGAGCCGCGTAAAAAGCATCCTTTACCGCCAGGAGTGTCTGTTTCAGTCCCACGCCCCGCAACACCTGCCCCGTGGCGGTGGTGGATCCATCCTCCAGGGCATTGTCGAAGCGTATCTGCCAGCGATCGAACCCCCCTTTACGGCAAACCTCGTCGATACAGCTTTCCAGGGCAAAGACCACCTGCGGCACCCCGAAACCCCGCATGGCCCCGCTGGGAATATTGTTGGTATACACGGTGAGGGCCTGTATGTCGACAGCCGGAACGCTATACCCACCCGTAGCATGGCCCACCACGCGCTCCATCACCTTGGTGCCCACGCTGGCATAGGCGCCCGTGTCACCAAGGGCCTTCAGCCGCAGGGCAGTGAACCGGCCCTTTTCATCCACGGCCAGGCTCATGTCCATCCAGACCGGATGCCTCTTGGGATGCATGCGTATGGACTCTTCACGGTTGAGCTTTACCTTGACCGGGCGCTTGAGCAGCCAGGCAAAGAGGCAGGCATGCCCCTGCACGCTGAGGTCCTCCTTGCCGCCGAAGCCTCCCCCGTTGGCGACCTGGACCACCTGCACCTGCTCCTCGGGAAGTGCCAGGATGGCCGCCACCAGACGCCGGTCGACATAAACCCCTTGTCCCTGGCTGTAAAGTTTGACACCCTGGCCCTGCGGCAAGGCAAGGGCTGCCTCCGTTTCCAGGAAGGCATGTTCGATGCGCTGTGTTTCAAATATACCAGCCGCCACATGGGCCGCCTCCTGAAAAGCACGGTCCACCTCCCCGAAGCGGATACTGCAGTTTTCCAGGACATTGGACCTTCCCCCGTGCACCCGGGCACTTTCTGCTCCGGCTGCGGCATGCAGGTCGGTCACGGGTTCCATCACTTCGTAAGCAATATCGATCATTGCCGCAGCTTTCCTGGCCGTACGTTCATCCACGGCCACCACCCCGGCGATCACATCCCCCACACAGTTTGTAACCTGCCCGGCACCGATCATGAGCGGCCAGTCCTCGAATATCAGTCCGTTCACCTGTTTCCCCGGGATGTCTTCCGCCACCACCACCCGGATGACTCCAGGCAGGGCTTCCGCCCGGCGGCGGTCGATGCCCTTCACCCGGGCCCTGGGATGGTCGCTGAAACGCAGGGCCCCGTAAAGCATGCCCTCCACCCGCATGTCATCCACGAAGGGACGGATGCCCAGGGCGGTTTCCACTGCCTGGTATTTGGGATAAGGCTGGCCGATACCCGCCCCGGCGACGGCCACGGGGCTCCCGGACCCGGATGCGTCCGGACCTGTCTGTGCCACAGCACCGGCCTCCAGGGCGGCTTCAATGGCGTCCACGATCTTGACATAGCCGGTGCAACGGCAAAGATTGGGCCTGATGGCGCGTATGATTTCCTGACGGGAAGGCCGGGAAGGGCCCATAAACAGGTTCCTGGTCCTCATGATGAAGCCGGGGGAGCAAAAACCACACTGAACGGCCCCTTTTTCCGCAAACAGGCGTCCGATCAGGTCCCTGAATCCGGGCGGGAGTCCTTCCATGGTGATGACCGCTTTCCCCTGCAGGCTGTTCATGGGTGTCCTGCAGGCCAGCCCGGGGCGCCCATCGATTTCCACCGTACAGGCACCGCAGCTTCCCTCCCCGGAGCAACCGTCCTTGGGCGATGTGATGCACCGCTCCAGCCTCAGAAAATCAAGGAGGGTTTGGTCTTGCGCTCCCTTCCATTGAAGGCTTTCCCCATTGAGTGTAAATTCGATCTGTTGATCAGGCATGGCTTTGGGTTGTTTTATTCGCGGCGGGGGTGCCTTTCCCATATCCTTTTCAGTCCGTCCAGGCCGGGCTCGATGGCCGCAGGCACCTGCAACCCCTGCTGAACCGCCTGAAGGTCTTTCAGCCCGCTTCCGGTCAGCAGGACGACGTTGACCGAACCCTCTTCCAGCCGTTCCCGGCGGTAGTAGGACAAAAAACCCGCAAAGGCGGCGGCCGAAGCCGGTTCGGTAAACAGTCCGGTATTCCGGGACAGCCGGGAAGAGGCATCCAGGATGTCCTGGTCGGTCACCACCAGTCCCTCTCCCCCGTAACGGTGCATGAATTGCCTGGCCATCAGGAAATTTCTGGGCACATCCACCGAGATGGAATCCGCCAGGGTCTTGCTTGCCCTGATTCGGAAGACCTCTGAGTCCAGGTTCCTGATGAGGTTGTCACTTCCGTCGGATTGCACGGCGACCACCACGGGCATCTTGTCAATGATCCCCAGCTGCAACAAGTCTTCGAATCCTTTGTACACCCCCGAGAGGATGACACCGTCGCCGGCAGGCACAAAAATCCTGTCGGGCACCTGCCCTGGAAGCTGAAGGGCCAGCTCCAGGGAGACCGTCTTTTTCCCTTCGATGGTCAGGGGGTTATACGCTGTATTCCGGTTGTACCATCCGAACGCATTGCTGGCCTCGATGCTGAGCTCGAAGGCCTCGTCGTAGGTTCCCCGGACCGGCACCAGGCAGGCTCCGTAAAACCCGATCTGGGTCAGCTTGCCCAGGGGCGCCTTCTCGGGCACCAGGACCACGGCCTGCTGGCCCTGGGCGGCACAGATGCCGGCGATGGAAGATCCCGCATTCCCGGTGGAAGCGGCCACGATCACCGCCAGGCCCCGCTCTTTGGCATGGGCAGACACCAGGGCAGAGGCCCTGTCCTTGAAGGAAAAAGTAGGGTTCTGGCTGTCATCTTTCAGGAACAGCTCAAAGGGCAGCTTGTTGCCGTCCAGCCGGGACGTCCGGTACAAAGGGGTGTCCCCCACCCTCAGGGGGGGCCAGGAGCGCGAATCCCTCAGAGGAAGCAGGGGAGAGAAAGAATTCGCCTTCAGGTGCTTCAGGGCCCTGTCCGGATTCCTGATTTTAAGCCGGATGGCGTGGTAATCATACAGGGTCTTCAACACGCCACGGGGAGGCTGTCCGGCTGTATTGTCACGGCTGCAGACAGGGCACAGGTAAAGGACCTCCTCCGGGTGGTAGGATTGTCCGCAATCGGTGCATTCAAATACAAACCGGGTTGTCGTCGGGTTCATGACCTGGCATAAAAAGCCAAATTAATGATTTTTCGGCCAACCAGCGGCAAAATTTCCTAAATTGCCAGCCTGAGATGCCCCAGCAGCAAAAAAACAACCACGCCGCCAAACAGTCCCAGCCAGGCCTGTTCAAGGGTATTCCCACCCGCGCCCTGCTCCTTTGGGTGCTGCTGCTCCCCACAGGCGCCACAGCCTCCCCGGGACCCTTCGAAAACAGTTATTTCGTGACCATCGAGGGGGTGGAACTGCATTTCCGTCACTGGGTGCCGGATCCGGTGCACCAAAAAGGGTCCTGCTTGCTGATCCACGGCTTCAGCGGGTCCACGTTCTCCTGGGAAGGCGTTGCACAGCGAATGCAGCAACTGGGGTTCGAAGTGGTGGCCCTGGACATCCCCCCATTCGGCTACAGCGACAAGTCCGCCCGGGTCAACAAATCAGTCACCGGCCTCGCCTCCCTGGTGCTGGACTTTCTCGATGAGTTGTTCCCCGGGCAGGCCTGGCACCTGGCCGGGCATTCCATGGGCGGTGCCATCGCCCAGGCCATGGGACTGATGCGTCCGGAGGCCTTTCATACGGTGACCCTGGTCGCGCCTGCCGCTTTCAGCCGGACAAGGGCGGCGACCAACGACAAGGACGGTCAGGCCGCCCATCCTCCCACAAGCATTGAAACCGGGCGGACAGGACGCATACTGGGCAGCTGGCCCCTGCGGCATATTGTGGGACGGCTGGCAGAGCGGTATTTCATTACCCCGCGCCGGGTCCGCCGGCTGCTGGCTTCTGCCCTGGGAGAACAGCCCAGCCAGGAACAGGTCGCAGCTTACTCAGAGCCCCTGCGCCTGCGGGGCACTGCGGCGGCCATTCTTTCTTCGGGGCGCAACAGCCAGGAAGTTGCCGGTCTGGATGCCGCCGACATGCAGGTACCCACCCTGGCGGTGTGGGGCGACGGGGACCAGTGGGTTCCCTACGAATCACGCAGACAGGTGGTTGAAAAAATTCCCGGGGTGGATGTGCAGCTGATCCCGGGGGCCGGGCACAACCCCATGGAGACGCATCCGGAAGAATTTCTCGCAATTTGGGCCGGATTCCTTCAGGCTGTTTTGGGACAGGAATAATCAGGCCTTACAAGGTGCCGAGCACCCCGGTCCTCTCATTGAATTCCCGTATCAACTCATCCCAGCGATGCACCTGGTTGAAAAGCCGGGGCCACAGTTCGTGGTCGTACCACAGCTGGTTCAGGTCTTCCACCTCCTTCTGCTGTTGTTCCACCCAGGTAAAGTATTTCAGGTTGTGGATGGCCTTGCGGTCCGGATAGGTCAGTTCCTTCATGTGGTCCGTGGCCACCCCGCCAAGACATTTTTCATGGTCTTTCACGGCCTGGAGCCGGGTGTATTCGCCACGGTATTCCCGCAATTCGTGCAGCCTTGACTGGTACAGCGCGGCTGAATCGGTGGCAACACTCAGGACCACGTCCTCCTCCGTCATTTCGAAATAGCGGGCCGTCTTGATGGCAGACAAGAGGTTGCCGATAGCAGAAATTCCCAGCAGGTGGAGCTGCCCGACCATGCCGGGATCGATTCCGGCAGAGACCAGGTAGTCCATGCCTTCCTTTTCGTTGAACAGCCTGAAAAGCCGCATGCAGTCCTCGTCATCTATGGCGGTCACCACATCCGTGTTCTTCACGTTATGCACCCAGGGCACATGCTTATCGCCGATGCCTTCGATGCGGTGCCCCCCAAACCCGTTCATCAGCAGGGTCGGACACTGCAGTGCCTCCGAGGCGACCACCTTCAACCGTGGCTCAAGGGTGCGCAGGTAATCCCCTGCCGCAATGGTCCCGGCCGAACCGGTGGCCGAGACATAGGCAGCCAGGCGGGAACGATCCGACTTGACCAGCCGGAAAACTTCCTCCAGGGCATCTCCCGTGACATGGTAATGCCAGACCGCATTGCCAAATTCGTCGAACTGGTTAAAAATAATGCATTCGGGCCGGTTGCGCCGGATCTCCCAGCAGGCGTCGTAAATTTCCTTCACATTGCTCTCGCATCCCGGGGTCGCAATCACCTCACAGCCGATCTCATCGTGCAGCCAGTCGAACCGCTCCTGGCTCATCTCCTCCGGCAGGATGGCCACGGAGTCGGTACCCATCAGCTTGGAATCGAATGCGCCGCCGCGGCAATAGTTGCCGGTGGAGGGCCACACCGCTTTGTGATAACTTGGATCGAACCCCCCGGTGGTGATCTTCGGGGCAAGGCAGCCATAGGCCGCCCCCACTTTGTGTGCCCCCGTGGGAAACCATTTGCCCACCAGCAACACGATGCGCGCCCGCACCCCCGTCAAGGCTTGCGGCAGCTCCAGGTAGTTGACTCCCCCATAAAGGCCCCCGTGCTCCAGGGGCTCATTCTTCCAGGTGATGCGAAACAGGTTCAGCGGGTCGATGTCCCACAGCCCGACGCCCTTCAGTCTTTCCTTTACCTTCCCGGGAACCAGCCCGGGGTTTTTCTGTTGTGCGAAGGTCGGCAACAGGATCTTTTTTTCGCGGAAACGCCTGACCGCGTTTTCCAGGGCTTTCTCATCGGTGATTCTGTCAATGATGGGAATCATGCGTTATGTGATTTGGATTCTGCCAAAGCGGCAGGATTCATGGTTTCAATTAAAAGCGTTGACAGGCTATCCATTGTTTGGCCCCGTCCAGAATGACCCGCATACGGGCTGCAGGCAGCAAGGATACCTCATCCGCATCCGACGAAACGAAAGAAGCCTCCAGGACATGAAATGATTGCCTGTCGAGCCGGACGATGGCCTCCGGGCAATGATAGGTGAAGGCATCATGGGTTTCAGACAGGGTGGTTACCCTGTTTTTTTCTTTGTATATCAGATTGTTGCTTCCCTCGATGCGGGACAGGTAGTAGCCCTTGTCCGATCCGTTAAAGGAATCGAGCCCCAGGTGGAGTTTCGGTTTTTCCCGGTAGGGGGCGGAATCCGTGGGACAGAAAGTCCTGCAGTTGCCGCACTCGTTGCAGAAGTTGGCAATGTTCAGGATCTGCACCCTTTGGGTCAGTTCAAAATCCTGGTCGAAGGGAAACAAAGGGGTCTGGCCGTCCGGCCCGCGCACCACTTTCTGCAGGCTGGCATGCCAGGGGGAGGTCTGGTAGGCCAGGTTGGCAAAGTTGGGACAGACCGTGGTGCAGATGCTGCACAGCTCATCACAGAACAGGCAGCGCCCCGCTTCGCGGACCACCTCCTCCGGCTCCAGTGTCTCCTGAACCGGGCTGAAAGAGCGCCTGTCCTTCAACGGGAGCTCCCTGACGGGGACGGCAAACTGCCTCCGTGCCCGCAGGCCCATCAGGTCGGCAGTTGTTCTGCGGGAACGGACCGTTTGGGGTCCGGCCCGGTGATCACGCATGGCCTGCTTCATGATCTGACGTGCCGCCTTCCTGCCATCGCCAATGGCGTTGATCGCGGTGGAGGCACCCCTCATGGCATCCCCGCCTGTGAAGACATTGTCCATGCGGGTCCCATATCCTTCCTGTCCGGTCTCCAGCAGCTCCGGGTCCACAAAGTCAATGTCCAGGGACTGCCCTACGGCGGGAATGATGGTGTCGCAGGAAATGACAAAGCCTGAATCCGGGATCTTTTGCGGCCTGGGCCTGCCACTTGCATCGGCACCGGACAGGGTCATCCGGCAGCAAGCCAGGCCGGTCACGCGGCCGCCTTTCACCACCACCCGCTCAGGAGCCGTCAGCTCCATGATGTCCACGCCCTCTTCCAGCACGGCCCGGATCTCACCCTGGTCCGCCGGCATCTCCCGGAGGGTGCGCCGGTACACCACGGACACCCTGCCGTCTTCGCCCACCAGACGGTAAGCCGTCCGGGCGGCATCCATGGCCGTGTTGCCGCCCCCGATGACGAGCACCCGCCTTCCGAGGCCGGCTGGCTTTCCTTCTTTCACGCGCATGAGAAACGACAGGGGATCCAACACCCCTTCCGCCTCCATGCCATCCAGACGAAGCGGGGTTGCCATCTGGGCACCGGCACCCACGAACACATAATGGCTTTCCTCCTTCAGCTTATGGAACAAGGCCCTGTCCACCCGGGCATTGAAGTGCATGATGACCCCCAGGCCGGCGATGCGCCGGAGGTCCTCCTCGATGGCCCCGTCCGTCAGCCTGAAGCCCGGAATGGCATATTGCACCATGCCCCCTGCCCGGGATTTCGCCTCGTATACATCGACACTGAAGCCTGCCAGTGCAAGGAAGAAGGCGCAGGACATGCCGGCCGGCCCGGCACCGATCACGGAAACCTTCAGTCCGTTGGGGGCGGCGGGCTGCAGCGAAACCTGCCCATTCTCCGCCAGAAAGCGCTTCACCTCCCGGATCAGCAGGGGCTGGTCATAGTGTACCCGGGTACACTTGTTCTGACAAAGGTGGTCGCACACCATGCCCGTGACCCTGGGGAAGGGGTTGGTCCGCAGGATGACCTCCAGGCCCTTGTCAAACTGCCGGTTGGCGGCATGGTGCATGTAGTCCGGGATGTCCTGCCCGGTAGCGCAGGTGTCGCGGCAAGGGGCCGAGATGCAGTCGAATGCCCCAAGCTTCCTCGGGGTCTTGATGTCGGGATCGGCCAGGCTGGCCTTGCGGTAGGCCTTGTCCTGGCGTACGCGTTGGGCATATCCCATCAGGAAATCGAGGCATTGCATCCTGTCCCGCCCTCCCGGAAGGGTGCCGCCAGGTGGGGCACCCGGGTCCGGATATTCTGTACCGCCGGGGGTTGCTGTCGCAGGGAACCCCTCCTGCATAAGGTGTTCGAAGTATTGGTGCAACCGCATGTAGCCACCTGGTTTCAACAGGTCGGAGCACACCGTGACCGTCAGGAAACCGCTTCGCAGCAAGTCGGCGATATTGAACGCATCCGCCCCGCCGGAAAACGAAAGGTCCAGCCTGCCGCCGAATGCCTGCTGCAGCTTCGCAGCCAGGTTGACGGACAGGGGATGCAGTGCCCGGCCGCTCATGTACATCTGTTCAACGTCTCTTCCGAACACCACTTTATTGTTGACCGATTCCAGGGTGTTCGTCAGTTTGAGTCCGAATTCCAGGCCCTGCTCATCCGCCGTTTTCTGCAGGGCTTCGATCAGACGCAAGGCCTCCCCGTACTTCAGGTCATGTTCGAAGGCCTGGTCCGGCACCTGGGTCCGGAAGCCCAGTTCATCATGAAGTATCCGGCGCAGCTCCCCGGGGCCAAGCAGGGTCGGATTCAGTTTCACATAGGTGTGCAGTCTTTTCTCCTTCAGGAGGTAGGAGGCGATGGCCCCGATCTCTTCAGGAGGGCATCCATGCATGGTGGACAGGGTGATGTTGTCGGATAGCCGCACGGGGATGTCCACCTGATCAATTTCAGGAAAATCGTCACGCAGCTCCTCTTTCAGGTCAGACAGCTCTGCACTGCAATCGGCCATCTTGTCCAGGAACCACTGGACATTCTCATTCCGGATCCCTTCCAGGTTGTACCCCGCGCTCATATTGAACAGGGTCCCTGTTTCGGCGGGCCATCCCAGTTTATGGTTCAGCAGGTGGATGGCCACCCAGGCATGCAGGTATTCCTGAAAGCTCTGCCGGATCTTAAGTTCCTGCGACCACTCACAATTGTAGCCTTCGTCCTGCATGTCGATGCAGGGCCTGGCCACTTCCAGCTCATCCAGGGTCTGCACCGTCTTGAGCTCGATGTACCTGGCCCCGGCCAGCCAGGCTCCCACGATGTTCTGGCACATCTGGGAATGCGGCCCTGCCGCCACCCCCAGCGGGTTGGCAAGGTACCGGCCAAAGACACGCATTCCCAAGGGGTTATCAGCGGGCGGCAAGGGCTTGTGAAACAGCCCGCGGGGAATACCGAAATAGCTATCTTTGGTATCCAGTTCCTCCCAGACCATCTGCAGGAATTGTCGTAAAGGGATCGGGAACAGTTTGTCGGACATGGGGATGGATTTTATTGTGACCGCTTGCCAGGCTGCATCACCCCAAAAATAGGAAATGTTTTGAACATGTTGCACCGGATACCATTTGGCGCCGTCCTCCTGGCCGCCGGACTGTCGGGGCGGATGGGCATGCCAAAGCCCTTCCTGCGCTTTCGCAGGGAAGGGGTGTCCTTTCTGGAGCAGGGACTTCGGCTGTTGTTTTCAGCCGGATGCGGGGAGGCCGCCGTGGTCCTCAACGAAAGGGACCACGGCCTGCTCGACCGCCGGCATTGGGATCTGTTATACGGGGAAAGGTTTCCCGGGAAGGTGATGACGGTCATCAACCCCTTCCCTCATTTCGGACGTTTGCTGTCCGTGCAGCTTGGCCTGTCCGTCCTGCAGGCGGGGCCGCCCGCCCTCCTGCATAACATCGACCATCCCCTGGTGCGGGGGGAAACACTGCATTCGATGCTGGAGGCATTCAGGGAGGCATCCTCCGGTACACGGGAAGGCGACAGCCCGGACTCCCGGGAGTATTCCATCCACCCCCTTTGCCGGGGCCGAGGAGGCCACCCGGTATTGGTTTCTCCTGCCCTGGCCTGCCGCCTGACCGAAACCGGGAGCCGCAGCAGCACCCTTCGCGAAGTACTCGGGGCTTTTCCCCGCCTGGGCGTGCAGACCGAAGATTCCGGGGTCATGGCCAACATCAACACCCCCAATGATTACCTTTCGCATGGCCTGCCCCTATGATGCCGGCGTGGGCCTGCGCCCGTACAGGCGAAGCAACACCTTTTCGGGGGTCATCGGGGCCTCGAAATCCGGCACATACGAGGGGTTGAAGGCCAGAATGGCCTCCTGCAGGGCGAAATAGGCCCCGATCCCATACATCAGGGGGGGCTCTCCCACCGCCTTGGACTTCATTACCGCCAGGTCCGGCCCCTCCACCTCCAGGGGGTGGCAGACCACCTCCCGGGGCACCGAATAGATATCCGGCACCTTGTAGGTCGACAGGCTGTTGGATCGCAACCGCCCCTGGCTGTCATAGACCACCTCTTCCATGGTCATCCAGCCCATGCCCTGCACCAGGGCACCTTCGACCTGTCCCTGATCAATCAAGGGGTTCAGGCTGTTGCCAAAATCATGGACGATCAGCGCCCTGTCGAATGTATAGGTTCCCCGGATACAGTCCACCCTGGCCTCGATGGCCGCCAGACCGTAAACATGGTAGGCAAAGGGGTGCCCCTTGGCCGAGCGGCGGTCGAAGTGAATGACCGGGGTGGCATAATGCCCGTTCTCTGTCAGGCACATCCTTTTCAGCATGGCCTTTGCGATGAGTTCTTCCCATCCCAGGGATGTTTTCCGGTCTCCGTGCCAGACCCATTCATCCTTTATCAGGAGTTTCGTCGGATCGGCCTGCAGCTCCTCTGCGGCCACTGCCAGGAGTCGGCCCAGGAGGTTGCGGCAGGCAATTTCCGCGGCCTTGCCATTCAGGTCCGCCCCGCTGCTTGCGGCCGTGGGACTGGTATTGGCCACGCGGCTGGTGTTTGTGGTGGCCAGGCGGATGCGGTCCTGGCCGACCGACAGGGTGCCTGCGACCACCTGCCGGATCTTCGCATTGACCCCCTGCCCCATTTCGATGGCCCCGGTGCTGACCTCCACGCTGCCGTCCTGGAAAATGTGCACCAGCGCCCGGGCCTGGTTCATGGAGGTATTGGTAAAGGAGATCCCGAAGCAGATGGGCATGAGGGCCAGCCCCTTCTTGGTGGTGGCGTGGCGCTCGTTGTAGGCCGTCACCTCCTCCCGGAGTCTGTGGAGGCTGAAATGCCTTTCCGCGGCTTCGGCACATTGGCGGATACGGACCTGCCGGGCAACCTGACCATAGGGGAACACATCCCCCTCCTGCAGGAAATTGGCCTGCTGTATCTTACTGGCAGGAACGCCCAGGGCGTGGGCCGCGCGCGCGATGGCCGCCTCGATCACGAACATGCCCTGCGGTCCGCCGAACCCGCGGAAGGCGGTATTGGGAGGCAGGTGGGTCTTGCAGCTGTAGGCTGTGACTTCTGCATGCGGGATGTAGTAGGCGTTGCCCAGGTGAAACAGGCTGCGGTCCAGGATGGCCGGGGACAGGTCGGCGGCGGCACCCCCGTTCTGGTAAAAGGTGGCCTGGTAGGCCAGGATCTTCAGATCGCGGGAAAGCCCGATTTTGAAATCTGCACTGTATGGGTGCCGCTTGCCCGTCATCTTCATGTCGTCCATGCGGTGCAATACCAACTTGACGGGTCTTTCCAGTTTGTATGCCGCCAGGGCGGCCATGCAGGCAAATCCGGTGGCCTGGTCTTCCTTGCCTCCGAAGCCGCCGCCCAGGCGGGTCACATCCACCTCCACCCGGTTCATGGGCAGGCCCAGCACCCGGGCCGTGGTTTTCTGCACGGCGGTGGGGCCCTGGGTGGAGGAGTGGATCCGGAGGCAGCCGTTCTCAGCCGGGCAGGCATAGGCCCCCTGGGTTTCGATATACAAATGCTCCTGTCCGCCCGACTCTGTCCGTCCTTCATAAACATGGGCGCATTCATCCCAGACGGCCCCGGGATCACCCAGCCTGAAAGTCATCGGCGGGACCAGGAAAAGCCCCTTCTCTTTGGCCGTCCTGGGGTCGGTCACCGCCTCCAGCTCCTCCACATCGAAACGGATTTTCGCAAGGGCCTGCCGGGCAGTGCGTTCATCCCGGGCCACGACCAGGGCCACCGGTTGCCCGGCAAAATGCACCTCTCCTTCAGCAAACAAAGGTTCATCAGGGACAATGCCCCCGATCTGGTTCTCCCCGGGGATGTCGGCAGCGGACAAAACCGCCTCCACCCCCGGCACGGCGAGGGCTTGTGACACATCCAGGCCGCGGATGCGGCCATGGGCAATGGGAGAGGAATACACCAGGGCATGGAGCGTCCCCCTCTGTTCGGGGATGTCGTCCAGGTAGACCGATTGCCCCGTTACGTGACCATGTGCATCAGGGTTTATCATGGGTTCCGGAGGAGGTTCTGGGTTCGTGGAAATCAATCAGGCCCGGGTACAGGCAGTCGAAATGGGCAAACAAAAGCTGCCGGGCCAGCAGCCTCTTGTATTCTTCCGATCCGCGCACATCGCTGATGGGGCGGATTTCTTCCTGCAGGCAGGCGGCCGCCTGTTGGACCACCTCTTTCACGGGCCTCTTCCCGGCCAGGAAGGCGCTCGTTTCCCTGGCATAAAGCGGCACGGGGCTAACGCCACCAAACGACAGGTGGCACGATCCGATGAGGCCGTTTTCTTCCTGCAGCAAAATGGCGGAGTTTACACTGGCAATATCCAGGTGGGTGCGCTTGCTGACCTTCTCGAAATTGAATCGTCCATGCCGGCCGGGCGGGGTGAACCTCAGAACGGCAACCAGCTCTCCTTCCCGGAGGGCCAGTTTCTTATAGTCCATGAAAAAATCCTTCAGGTCCAGTTCCCGGAGCTGGTCGGTTCCCGGGTCCAGCAATTCAAGGCGGGCATCCAGCGCCAGGAAGAACACACTCAGGTCCCCGATGGGTGAGGCATTCACCAGATTGCCCCCCAGGGTCCCCATATTGCGGATGGGCTCCGAAGACACCAGCCTGAAATGGTCACGCAGGCGGGGAAAGGACGCCTGCATGAGCGGCGACTGCATGATGTCGCTGGCGGTGGAGGCAGCGCCAATGGCAATCACGGGCCCCTCCTGCCTGAGAAACCTCAACGCTCCCCGGTCCGACAAAAGGAGAGGCTGGCTGTCAGCCACTTCATCGGGCCGTTGCACCAACAGGTCGGTGCCTCCGCCGAGCAGGAGCCCGCCCCCTGCAAAGCCCATTTCGTTGGCGCCGTCCCCGGTCCCGGACGCCAGGCCGGCCAGCCTGCCGGGGATGTCCCTGAAATAGCCGGGCAGGAACCCATGCCCGACCAGCCAGCCCAGGGGGTCCCCCGGGTCTCTTTCTGCAAGCAGCCGGGCCACCGTGACGGCAGCCCGTTCGATGGATTTATACCCCGTACAGCGGCAGATATTGCCATTCATGGAATCCACGGCTCCTTCCGGGCTGGGTTTCGGCGCCGAGATGGCATAGCCCGAGAGGGCCACCACAAAGCCGGGGGTACAGAACCCGCACTGGGTGGCATTATGGGTCGTGAAAGCCTGTTGCACCGGGCTGAGCCCGTCCATGTTCAGGCCTTCAATGGTGACAATGTGCTTCCCATGGGCGTTGCCCAGGGGGCTCAGGCAGGAGGTGAGGCTCCTGTAGGCGAGCGAACCGCTTTCCAGCTTGCCCTCCAGCACGGTGCAGGCCCCGCAGTCCCCTTCACGGCAACCGATCTTCGTCCCGGTAAGATGTTGTCCGTACCGGATAAAGTCCAGCAGGGCGGAGCCGGCCGGTGCACCGGTCTCCACCAGCCGGTCATTCAGTATAAATCGGATCATACAGCGCTCATGGGCGGCTGGGGTCCGTCCGCATCCATGTGGCTAAAATTACAACAATCTGCCTTGCCCCGCAAACCGGCGGGGGGAATTTCAGGACAGCCTGGACAGGACCCGGATGAACAACCATGAAAGCAATGACGCAACCAATGCAATGACCAGCGTCCTGCCCAGGCATTCCTCTCCCGCCACATTATGGATGAAGGCAGCCAGGATAACAAAATAGGCTGCCATTCCTGCCATAGGTCTGATTCGAGATCTATTCATCTGAAGTCATTTTTTACAGAAATGGGGATGGCAATCCCTGAAGGATTGCTATCCCCAAACCAGCAAACGAAGCAGTAGAACTGCCATGAACCCCAATATGAGAACCGACAGGATCTTTCCGATCCGGTCCAGATGCCTGAAAGCCTTGATGAAGACAACCAGCGCCAGGCCTCCCGCCAGCACGGCAGGCACTGACGACAGTACCCAGTGCACACCCAGCTTGCAAAACAACAGCACAGACAGGGTCATTGACACGACAGATGCCAGGGCCATCCGAAGGGAAATCTTGTCGTTCCTCACCTGAGAAAGCCTGGCTCCCTGCAGGACGACCGGAAAAGAAAAGACGGGCCAGAACAAAGGCAGAAAGTCACCAAGACATGGCTGCCTGAAATCAGGATCCGCAGCCACCCAGAAGGAGAACAAGGCCATGGCCGCGAGGATCAATGCGCCGGCGAGAAACCGCCATCCCTGCCTGAATGGATTAACCAGTTTGGCATGGCGAAGGAAAGCCAAGGCCACGATGACAACAATGAACCACAGATCAAATTCGGGAATTTCCATAATGTGTTTGTGTAAGGTATTCCATGTTGAAATTGGTCAGGACTTTTCCACACAATCAAAATATTCATCCATTGCCACGGCCATGTCATAGATCACCCTGCCTGTCGCCCCAAGCGTGCACAATGCCCCGGCTCCCGGGTTAAAAAGGGTCACAATACCGCAATTGACCAAAGAAGAAAGGTAGCTGCTGTGGGCCTCGTTAAAGTCATCCTCAAAATTTTCCTGACATTCGTCCGATTTGGCAGGTGACAAGGGAGGCAGGGATGATTTTGAAGCCATGGCCCGGCCAACGATTGCCTGGATCGCCTCTTCATCGTACCCATCCAGTGAGAAACGCCTCACCAAACCATGCAAGGCATCCTCCAGAGCAGGATCCAGGCCATCCAAACCAAACAGTCCGGGCGTTCTTTCCTCCGGTATATCCCGCAGCTGTTCTCCGGAAATTCCTTCCTCCCGGACGATTTTCTGAATATCCAGCAGGAATGCCTCCGTTTTGTTACGCACATCCAGAAACAAAGGATCAGCCGCCATTCTCCCGGCCAGTTCTTCAGGACAACCTGATTGCGGGCCAACCGCTGGTTTAATGTCGGGTTCATTATCGGAACAGGAAGATCCGACAATCATGATCATCGCAATGACAAGTCCTTTTTCAATTCTTCTCATTTTCTTAAATTTGTCGGGTTAAACATTCTGTTTAATAACCTCATCCCTGTGAAGATTTCGCGGTCATCCATGGGATGGGGTTTTTTGCTTTTTGCGTGAGGAGAGAAGCTGCAGGACACAATCCCTGAAAACTCCCCGGCCGGCCGGCCCGCCTGGCAGGCTCCGGCCACGACATGCAAGCACTCTGTTCTCGGTTCTGTGGGTTTTGGTTTGCAATTCGTTTCTTATTCCCCGTTCCCGCCCGGAAGCTCCCAGGCCATCAGGGCTTCCGGTGATGCCCCGGGATTGTCCGGGGGCAGCAAGGTCTGCCGGGGACAAATGCCGTGACCAAAATAATAAATCCGCATGCATATATCCTGTTTTTTCGGGCCGAATCCGGTGAACGGTACCTGCCGGGAGGGCTTCGCCTGCAGTCGACCCGAATGAAACGCCCGGGGCTTTGAGCTTTTTCGTACTTTTGACCGTTGCAAACACCCTTTCCCCTCATGGACATCCATAAGCTATCGGTGATCATCCCCGTTTTCAACGAAGAGGCCACCATCCATCTGATCCTGGACCGACTCGCAGCGGTCGACCTCCCGGGGGGCATCGCCATGGAGGTGGTGATCGTGAATGATTGTTCGAGCGACAATACCGCATCGGCCATTGAAGACTATATGAAGGCCCATGCGAAAAGGGACATCCGGTTTTTTCACCAGCCTGTGAACATGGGCAAGGGGGCGGCCCTGCACCGGGGCATCAGGGAGGCCAGCGGGCAATACATCATCATCCAGGATGCAGACCTTGAATACGACCCCAGGGAATACAAGGACCTGCTGAAGCCGGTGCTGGAAGGCAATGCCACTGTGGTGTACGGCTCCCGGTTCATCGGTTCCAACCCCAGGCGGGTGCTGTTCTTCTGGCACCGCACCGGCAACCGCTTCCTCACCTTCCTGTCGAACGTCTTTTCCAATACGGGATTCACCGACATGGAAACCTGCTACAAGCTGTTCCGGGCCGACCTGATCAAGTCCCTCCACCTGAAAGAAAAGCGCTTTGGCTTCGAACCGGAGGTCACGGCCAAGATCTCCCGCCATCCCGAAGCCAGGATGTGCGAGGTGGGCATCTCCTATTACGGCCGTAACTTCTCGGAGGGCAAGAAAATTTCCTGGAAAGATGGCTTCCGGGCCATCTACTGCATCATCAAGTACAACCTGTTCCGCAGGTAAGCCGACCATCCCATGAACAAGCGGTCCAGCAGGGGTTTTGTCGGACAGTATCGTGCCCACCGTTCCGGACAGGCACTGGGATACCTTGTCCTCGGCCTGTGCCTGGTGGTCTTCACCTGGCTTGCCTTCCTTTCGGAGCATTTTGCCGGTGGAGGGGATACCATCACCCATTATTTATTCTCCCGTTACGCCTGGGAACATCCGCAATTCCTGCTCGACCACTGGGCCAAGCCGGTGTTCACCCTGGTCAGCTCCCCCTTCGCCCAGGCCGGGCTCCGGGGGGTGGTCCTGATGAACGTCCTGCTGGGAGTGGCCTCGGCCTGGCTGGCCTGGCAAGTGGCACGCTCCCTGGGGATGGCCCATGCCTGGGCGGTGCCCTTGCTGACCTGCTTTTTGCCCGTATATGCCGAGACCATGCTTTCCGGACTTACGGAGATCCTGTTCGGCTTCATGATGATCCTGAGCCTTTGGCTGCTGCAGCGCAGCCGGTATCATGCGGCGGCCCTGGTGGCCGGGTTCTCTTTTCTGGTAAGGACCGAAGGCATCCTGGTAATGCCCATTGTCGGATGGTACCTGCTGGCCTTGCGCCAACAACGGGCCATGGCCGGACTGTTCACCGGCTTCATCACATACAGCCTCGTCGGATGGGCCGCGCTGGGGGAACCTTTCTGGCTGATCACCCACATGCCCTATCGAGGCGCCGTGGACCTTTATGGCACGGGACCTCTGCTGCATTTCGCCAGGCATGCCCCTGTTTTTTTCGGGGCCCTCCCCTGCCTGCTGATCCTGACGGGCATCATCGCCTGGGGTTGGCAGGCCATCAGGATCCGGCCGGACGCCGGAGCCCTGGCGGATGGCAGCCGGGGGATCGTGATGCTGGGGATGGGGATGTTTCTGGTGTATTTTTTGGCCCATTCGTTCATGTGGTGGAGCGGAACAGGCAGTTCCCTGGGCCTGCACCGCTACATGGCCGCCCTGGGTCCCCTGGCGGCAGTCCTGGCCCTGGCCGGTTTCAATGCCCTGACAAGGCTTGCCGGGCGTGCCATGAAACGCCCGTTCCCCAAAGCATGGGCCACTGTCCTGCTGCTGCTGGTGCTTGGTGTCGTGGCGGCTTCCCCCTTCTCCACCTACCCGATCCCGGGCCGGCTGCAGGGCCCGGACCTGATCATGAAACAGGCGGCGCGCTTTATTCTGGAGCAGTCCCTCGATCATAACAAGGTCTATTACTACGATCCTGCCCTGGTCATTCACCTGGACCTGAACCCGTACGACCCCGGCAGTGCCCGGGAGCGCATCTTCAGCAACCAGGAGCCGGAAAGCGGGATCGAAACCGGAAGCATCGTGGTCTGGGACGCCCATTTTGCCGTCAACAACGGACTGGAGGCCGGGACCCTGATCCACAGCCCGTACTTCAGACTCCTGCAGGAGTTTGAGCCGGAACAGGAAATCCTGGTGTTTGACCGGCCCTACCGGGTGATGGTGTTTCAGCGGAACACCCTCCCGGGGGATGGCGCCGGCAGCTGAAGACCGGAGAGCACCGGCCCATCCGACGAACAGCAAAAAGAAAAAAACCTTTGAGGGGCCGGGCCGGCTCCCGGGCGAAAGGATTTTCGTAAATTCGCAGCAGAAGCAGCCGATGATCACCCGCGAAACCATAGACAAGATCATGGAGGCCACCCGCATTGAAGAGGTGGTCGGGGAGTTCGTGACCCTGAAGAAAAAGGGCACGAACCTGCTGGGCCTTTGCCCGTTTCACGATGAGAAAACCCCTTCTTTTGCCGTATCGGCACCCAAGGGCATTTACAAATGCTTTGGCTGCGGCAAGGGGGGGGATGCGGTCGGCTTCCTGATGGAGCACGAACATTACACCTATCCGGAGGCCCTTCGTTACCTGGCACGAAAATACAGCATTGACATTGAGGAAGAGCGTCCGGACCCGCAGCAGCAGGAAGCGATCGATGAAAAGGAGAGCCTGTTCAACCTGACGGCCTTTGCACAGAAATTCTATGTGGAGCAGCTGCACGAAAGCCCCGAAGGAAAATCGGTCGGGCTTACCTACCTGAAGGAACGCGGTTATTCCATGGAGGTGGTCCGGAAGTTTCAGCTGGGCTATGCTTTTAACCAATGGGATGCCTTCACCCGGACCGCCCTTCGCAACGGATACAAAAAGGAGTACCTGCAAAAAACCAGCCTGGCCAAGTCCAGGGACCAGCAGCTGTATGATGCTTTCCGGGACCGGATCATGTTTCCCATCCACAACCTGTCGGGACGCGTGCTGGGCTTCGGGGGCCGCATCCTGACATCCGACAAAAACAAGCCCAAATACATCAACTCGGCCGAGAGCGACATTTACCACAAGAGCAAGGTACTCTACGGCATTTTCTTCGCCAAGAGTGCCATGGCGTCCAGGGACAATTGTTATCTGGTGGAGGGCTACACCGATGTGATCTCCCTGCACCAGGCAGGCATTGAAAACGTGATTGCCTCTTCGGGAACCTCCCTGACCACGGACCAGGTGAAGCTGATCCGGCGGTACACGGCCAATGTGACCTTGCTGTTCGACGGGGATCCGGCCGGGATCAAGGCGGCCTTCCGCGGACTGGACATGATCCTGGAGGAAGGGCTGAATGTCCGCATCGTGCTTTTCCCCGACGGGGAGGACCCGGATTCCTTCGCCCGCACGAAAAGACCCGTGGAGGTGAGGGAGTTTATTGAAAAGAACGCCAGGGACTTCATTTCTTTCAAGACGTCCCTGCTGCTGGGTGAAACGGAGAACGACCCCATCCGCAAGGCGTCCCTCATCCGGGAGATTGCCCAGACCATCGCCCTGATCCCGGAGCCCATTGCCCGCAGCCTGTACGTGCAGAAATGTGCCGACCTGATGCATATAGGAGAGAACCTGCTGGTGGCGGAGGTGAACAAGCTGAGACGGAAGAAGGCCACTGCCGGTCAGGGACCACCGCCCCCGGAAGAGGACCAGCCGGTGGCGGGCAGCCCGCCGGAGGCCCGAAAGGAGGTCTCCGAATCAAACGATTACCAGGAAAAGGAAATCATTCGCATCCTGCTGAACCACGGGGACAAGGACATCCGGTTCGAAGTGGAAAACCAGGACAAGCGAAAGGATGAGGTAAGCTGCAAGGTGTTCCATTACGTGGTGCAGGACATCCTGGATGACCAGTTGTCGTTCGACAACCCGGTATGCCAGGAGGTGTTTGCCACGTATACTGCAGCCCTGGGTGACCAGGAGCCTCCCCGCGAGAAAACCTTCATCCAGCATCCGGATCCCAGGGTCAGAAACCTGGTCATTGACCTGCTGACAACCCCTTATACCTACAGCAGCAACTGGGAAACAAAGCACCGCATCTACGTAAGCCGGGAAGAGGACATGATCAAAACCCTGGTGCTGGAAGCGGTGTATTCCTTCAAACTGAAGAAGCTGGAAAAAATGATTTCCGCGAACCAGAAGGCGCTGCAGGAGGCCTCGGCCCGGAAGGAAACCGACCAGCAGGAGCTGGTGCGGCTTATGGAAAACGACCGCCAGTTGAAATCCGTTCGCATTGCCTTCGCCAAGGCCCTGAACAGGGTCGTGACCAAATAGTCAGAAAGCGGGGGGAAAGAAAAAAAATGTACTTTTTTTGTTCTTTTCTTGCTGAACTAATAAAATTTACAGAACTTTACACCCTAATAATCACATTGTGATGGCAACGATCAATGAACGAAGCAGCTTTGTCGAAGAGTCCGGGATTTTCTTTGAGCGCGTCGGCATGACCCGCATGGCCGGCCGGATTGTTGGTTATCTGATGGTTACCGACAAGGAAGCGGTCAGTTTCGATGAACTGACCCAGGTATTGCAGGCCTCCAAAAGCTCCATCAGCACCAATGTGAGGGCCCTGCTGCAGACCCGCCTGATCCGGGCTTCCGCCCAGCCCGGAGACCGTAAAACCTACTATTCCCTTTCCTCGGACATGAACTGGGGGGATTATATCCACAAAAGGACCCATGAACTGGAGGCGCTGAAGGCATTGTTTGCAAAAGGGCTGGCCCTGCGGAGCAATAAGAGGGACGCTTCCTCGGGCTGGCTGGGGGAAGCCATTGAATTTTATGATTGGCTGACGGCCGAATTTCCAAGGATCATTGAAAAATGGGAACAACGAAAAGGGGAAAAAGGGGAATAACCTGGCACGCTGTTTGCTGTTTTTTTGTTTCTCAGGTTCTTTTATTCCCGAACTTTATAAACACCCCCTGGAAACAATAACCTGTTTAAATCCAAGAATATGAAACACATCCTGATCACCGCCCTGCTGTTTTCAGTTACCTGCAGCCTGAAGGCCCAGGACCCCCGGAGCATTCTCCGCAGGGTGGAAGACAACATGCGGGGAGAATCCATGTTTGCCGAAATGACCATGGAAACGGTTCGCCCCCGGTACACCCGGGAGATTTCACTCCGGTCGTGGAGCCTTGGAGATGATTACTCCCTGATCGTGGTCACCGCCCCGGCAAGGGACCAGGGCACGGCCTTCCTGAAAAGGGGCAACGAAATCTGGAACTATGTCCCCAACATCGACCGCACGGTAAAAATGCCCCCATCCATGATGTCGCAGTCCTGGATGGGCTCCGACCTGACAAACGACGACCTGGTCCGCGGGGTGTCCACGGTGGACGACTACACCCACACCCTGCTGGGATCCGAGACGGTCGATGGCCACGACTGCTGGGTCATTCAGCTGGTTCCCAAGCCGGAAGCCCCCGTGGTCTATGACAAAGTCCTGCAATGGATCGCCAGGGAGCATGACCTGCCGGTCAAGGTGGAGAATTACGATGAATTCGGAGACCTGGTCAGCACCATCCATTTCCGGAAACTGCAACAAATGGGGGGAAAGATGATCCCCACGGTCTGGGAGATTGTGCCCGAAGGAAAAAGGGGACAAAAAACCATACTTACCACCCAAAAGGCAGACTTCGGTATTTCCCTGGAACAAAGCTTCTTTTCCCAGCAAAACCTTCGTGAGGCAAGATAACCCAAATATTTAAAGCCATGGAGCCTGTCATTCAAACCAGCAATCTTTCCAAAGTGTATAACAGCGGCGTGGCCCCGGTGCGGGCCGTGAATCATGTCAGCCTGGCATTTCACCAGGGCGAGTTCACGGCCATTGTCGGTCCCTCCGGCAGCGGCAAGACAACCTTCCTGAACCTGATCGGCGGACTGGACAAGCCCACCGGCGGGAAGGTCTTCATCGACGGCACGGATATCTCCGGCATGAAGGAGGGCAAACTGTTCGACTTCCGCCTGAAGAACATCGGCTTCATCTTCCAGTCGTACAACCTGATCCCTGTCCTGACCGCCAAGGAAAACGTCTCCTTCATCATGTTGCTTCAGAACCAACCCAGGGAAAAAATGGAGAAACGTTCCCTGGAGATGCTCGAACAGGTAGGCCTGTCCGACAAAATCAATTCAAGGCCCAGCCAGCTTTCAGGCGGACAGCAGCAGCGGGTGGCCGTGGCACGGGCCCTTGCCTCCAGGCCAAAATTTGTACTGGCAGACGAACCCACCGCGAACCTGGATACGGAATCGGCATTCAACCTGCTGGACATCATGCTGAAGCTGAACAGGGAAGAGAAGATCACCCTGATTTTTTCCACCCACGATCAGAGGGTCATAGACCGCGCAAGCAGGGTCATCACCCTGGTGGATGGTGCGGTGGCAAAAGATGAGGCGTTTGAGCGGGAGGACAACGTTTTAAAATGATTGCCGGTATGCACCTTAAACTGATCCTGGGAACGGCATTTGCCTTACTGGTTTTGCAGTCTGAGGCCCTGGGGGGCAGGCAGGACAGCCCCCTGGTGCTGAGGGGTTATGTGAAAGGCATGCCGGCCATCCGGTTTGACCGGGATTTCCGGGATGCATCCTTCCTGGCCTTTATGACCAACCGGCTGAATGCCGGAATCGACCTGCCATGGGGCTTGCACATCGCGGCAGAAGGACGAAACAGGCTGTTTTACAACGAGCAGTTCAGGGATATTCCCGGAATCAAAGAAATCCTCGAACAGGACCCGGGCTTTGCCAGGCTTTCCTGGGTATGGATGGACCAGGGCGGATGGATCGGACACAGCGACATCGACAGGCTATACCTGGACTGGCGGGGCGGCAGCTGGCAGGTGCGTGCGGGGCGTCAACGGATCAACTGGGGCGTGAACCTGGTCTCCAACCCCAACGATTTGTTCAACAATTATTCCTTTTTCGACTTCGACTACGAGGAGCGCCCGGGAACCGACGCCCTCAGGGTGCAATACCATAGCGGCTTCGCCTCCAGGGTGGAACTGGCTTACAGTCCCTCGAAACAGGCCCGGGAAAGCACCGCAGCCATGCTTTGGGCCACCAACCATAAAGGGTACGACCTGCAGGTACTGGCAGGCTATTACCGCCACCGCTCCGCCCTGGGCCTGGGCTGGGCAGGCAGCATCGGCATGGCCGGATTCAAGGGGGAGGCCACCTGGTTTTATGACCTGGAGGGAGAGACAGGGGTTGCACGGGGCAATGTGGTCGCCGCCACGGGCCTTGACTACATGTTCCCCGCAGGGACGTTTGTTGTTGCCGAATTCCTTTACAACGGGGGATACGGGAGGCGGGACGAGGGGGTGTTCCTGATCACCCAGCCTCTGAGGGCAGACAACATCATGTTCTCCAAATTCGCGGCCACCCTCAGCGTGCAGCATCCGTTTTCCAGCCTGCTGGGCGGTGGACTCGCCCTGATGGGCCTGCCGGATATCGGGGCTGGGTTCATCATGCCCAGCCTCAGCTGGTCCGTCATGACGAACCTCGATATGGAGATTGTCGGACAGGTCTTTGCCGGGGGAAAGGGATCCCTCTTTGAGGAAGCCGGATCCTCCTGTTTTGTGTCCCTGCAGTATTCATTTTAAACAGCAAAAGACCCGAAGCCGCGGCGGGCAAAGGCCGGGCGGCCGGCTGAACGAAAAACCAAAACCCATGAAAATGATCCTCTCCCTGGCCTGGCGAAACCTCTGGCGCAACAAAAGACGCTCCCTGATCACCATCAGCAGCGTGTTGTTCGCGGTGTTGCTGGCCATCATCTTCTATTCCCTGGAACAGGGTTCCTACAACCGGATGATCGACTCCATGGTGCGCTATTCCACGGGCTACCTCCAGATACAGGACATCTATTATGAAGAGGAGCCCTCGATCGACAACAGCCTGCTTTTTGATGAACAGGTGGAAGATGTCCTGCAGTCGCACGCAGACCACATCGCCTACTATGTGCCGCGCATCCAGTCCTTCGCCCTGGCAGCCACCGACGCACAGACCCGGGGAGCCCTGGTCACGGGGATAGACCCCGAGCGGGAATCCCTGATGAACGACCTGCATGACGACCTTGTGGATGGATCCTTTCTCGAAAAGGGGGACAAGGACATCCTGATCGCCGAAGGACTTGCCGGCATCCTGAAGCTGGGGACGGGGGACTCCCTCATCCTGCTCGGGCAGGGTTTCCAGGGAACCACCGCGGCGGGGCACTACCGCATCAGGGGCATCGTGGACCTGAAGGTTCCCGAGATGAACAACAACGCCATTTACCTTTCGCTCGGGCAAGCGCAATGGTTCTTCGGAACCGGGGAGCGGCTCACCTCCCTGATCATCATGCCACACAATCCCCGGCATACCGAACAGCTGGCGGCGGCCATCGGGGCGGACCTGGATCCGGAATGGTACCAGGTGCTCACCTGGAAGCAAATGCTCCGGGACCTGTTGGCCCTGATGCAGTTCGACATTGCCGGAACCATGGTCATGATCATGATTCTGTATGTCGTCATCACCTTTGGCCTGTTCGGCACCATCCTCACCATGATGCTGGAGCGCAGGCGGGAATTCGGTGTGCTGCTGTCCCTGGGAATGAAACGAAGCCGGCTGGCGCTGGTTTGCTTTACCGAGTCGGTCCTCTTCACCCTGACCGGGGTGGTGGCCGGCATGGGGGTTTCCCTGCCCATCCTGTTGTATTTCTACCACAACCCCATCCGGCTGACCGGCGATATGGCTGAGACCATGATCGAATACGGGTTTGAACCGGTCATGCCCTTTTCCCTGGACCCCGTGGTATTCCTGACCCAGGCCCGCATCGTCCTGGTGATCTCATTGCTGGTCGGGCTCTACCCGGTATACAAGATATTCCGCATGCGGGTCATCGACGCAAAACAATAAACCATGAACACGATACTGAAGATCTCCTGGAGAAATGTATGGCGCAACCGCAAGAGAAGCCTGGTGATGGTCATTGCCATCATGGTCGGATTGTGGGGCGGGATTTTCGCCGCGGCCCTTGCTTTTGGACTGATCGAACAAAGGTTTCAGACAGCCATCGAGCAGCACATTTCCCATGTGCAGATACACCACCCGGAGTTTTTAAAGGAAAGCAACATCCGTTACGGGATCGAGGCCTGGGAGGACCTGAACCGGCAGCTCCTATCTGACCCGGACATTCAGGCCCATTCGGGCAGGATCCTTGTAAACGGCATGCTGGCTTCGGCCAACCTGAGCCAGGGGGTGAACATCATCGGGGTGGACCCTGACATGGAGCAACAGACCACCCGGCTGGACCAAAACGTAAAGGGTGGCAGTTATTTCGGGATGGAGGCAGGAAACCAGATCCTGATCGGCCAGTCCCTGGCCGAAAAGACCCGGCTGCAGGAGCGGTCCCGCGTGGTCCTTACTTTTCAGTCCATCGACAGCGAACTGGTCTCGGCCACCTTCCGGGTGGCCGGAATCTTCCAGACGGCCAATTCGGTCCTGGACGAGACCAATGTCTATGTGCTTCAGTCAGACCTTCTCGGACACCTGGGCGACGGCACCGGCATCAATGAAGTGGCCATACTGTGCGTCACACCGGACGCCGTAGAGGAAGTCACCGGGCGCTACAGGGCTTCATTCCCCGGTCTGAGCGTCAGGACCTGGGCGGAAGTGTCTCCCGAACTGAGTTACCTGCAGGAAATGGGCGGCACCATGATGGTCATCATCCTGGTGATTATCCTGCTGGCATTGGCATTCGGGCTGGTCAACACCATGCTGATGTCCGTCTATGAAAGGATACGTGAACTGGGCATGCTGATGGCCGTGGGCATGAACAAAAAAAGGATCTTCAGCATGATCATCCTGGAAACCAGCTTCCTTACCCTGCTGGGGGCAGGCCTGGGCGTGTTGCTCAGCCTGGCGAGCATCCGGCTGCTGGGGGAACGGGGGCTGGACCTCTCGGTGGTCGGGGGCGACTCCATGAATGACCTTGGGTTTGCCTCCGTGGTCTACCTGCAGCTGGAGCCTTCCTTCTTCATGACGCTGTTTTTCCTGGTGGTGGCCACGGCCCTGCTGACCTCCGTATTCCCCGCCATGAAAGCCCTCCGGCTGCGACCGGCCGAGGCGGTGCGCCACGAATAGGGCGCGCAGGACCGGACAGCTCCCGGCACCCCCGATGGTCTGTGCGGTTGGCCGGGAGCCTGTCCCACAGAAAATTTCCCGGACACTAAAAAAAACGTCCAAACGATCGCGGTTTGGTACAGTATATGATAGGTACTTATTAACCACCCCCGTCCGGCGGGTTGGGCCACACGCAACCATTGACCACGGACCCGGCAGGAAGGATTTTCATCCTGGCCATTCCCGGAACGTACCGTAACCGGCAGAAAGACATGAATCAGACAGACCAGCACATCCGCATCACCCCCGCCCTGGAGCACGCCCTCCCCGAGCTGCCCAAGGCGGTCTCCTTTGACAGGGGAGGAAGGGGACGGCTCGTGCTTGCCGGCCTGCTTCGGTTGGTTATTCTGGTGGCATTGATCCTTAGCGTATTGTTCGCCGAGGGCAGGCCGTGTGCCGGGGAGGCGTCTCCCCCCACCGTGCCGGAAGCTTTCTCTGCGGGTCCGCCTTGCAACCAACAAGATTATTAAAAGTAATGCAACCCATGAAAACAAGAAACGACGCAAACAAAACACCCATCATCCTGGGCACTTTCCTGATCGCGGCCCTGTGGATGAACTCCTGCATCGCCCCGGATTACTTCCCTTGCGTGCGCCCGGAAGGCCCCATTGTGGAAGAGGCCAGGACGGGACCGGATTTTGACGGGCTCGACCTCCGCCTGCACGCCCAGGCGTTTGTCACCACCGGACCGGAGCCGGGCATCCTCATTGAAGCATCCGCCAACCTGCTGCCCTTCATCCGCACCAGGGTCTCAGGGGGTAAGCTCATCATCGACCAGGACCGCTGCATCCGTTGCCGGCTGGACGACATCACCCTATATGTCACGGTGCCGTCACTCCATCATGTCAGCCTCTCGGGATCCGGCACAATCACCGTGCAGGACCCCATGCTTGCCCAGGAACTTTCTTTCGACGTATCAGGCTCCGGCCAGCTGAGCGCCATGGTCAACAGCCGTTACGTGAGCAGCCGGATCTCCGGGTCGGGCAATATCCTGCTGACCGGGGAGACAGACTCACAAAAGGGGGTCATCACGGGCTCGGGGTCGCTCGATGCCCTGGATCTGGCGTGCCGGGATGCCGAAATCCGCATCAGCGGGTCGGGCAGCACCTGGCTCAAAGCCAGCCGCCACCTGGATGCGCGGATCACGGGAAGCGGGCAGGTGTTTTACCTGGGAGACCCGGCCGTGAGTGCCAGCATTACCGGTACGGGAACCATCCACCGCCTGCCTTAAGCACTGTCAACGGGCCATGCCGGCCCGTTTTTTTGTTTGCATTCACCCATCAATCTTTTTACCTTTGGGGCTTGATAATAAAAGCAAACCCCATGGCAACCCCTTTCAAGACAAGATTTCTCACCCTGTTGATGGCACTCAGCTTCACCCTGCCCGCCTGCTCCCAGGCCGGCAGCAACCGTACGGAAGAACAACAGGCCGAAGAGGCCGCTGCCCCCCGTCCGCAGGTCGTCATCACCACCCCTTACGGGGACATCACCCTGGCACTTTATAATGAGACCCCCGAACACCGGGACAACTTCCTGAAGCTGGCCCGGGAGGGCTTTTTCGACGGCACCCTGTTTCACCGTGTGATCGAGGGATTCATGATCCAGGGCGGAGACCCCGAAAGCCGCCAGGCCGAAGCCGGGCAACCGGTCGGATCGGGTGGCCCCGGCTACACCCTGCCTGCCGAGATCGTGGACGGACTGTTCCATAAAAAAGGGGCTTTGGCGGCAGCCCGCATGGGCGATCAGGTGAACCCCGAACGGCGGTCCTCGGGCTCCCAGTTCTATATCGTACAAGGCCGGGCCTTCCGCAACGAGGAACTCGACGGGCTGGAACAGCAAACCGGCCGGACCATCCCGCAAAGCCAGCGTGAGGTTTACACCACTTTGGGGGGCACCCCCCACCTGGATCAGGCCTATACGGTATTCGGAGAAGTGGTTGACGGACTCGACGTGGTGGACCGCATCGCGGCCGTGGAAACGGGCCCGGGCGACCGCCCCCTGGAAAATGTGGCCATGACCGTGACGGTGATCGAATAAAATCCGACTGCCATGCTCGATAAGATTGAAGCCCTGCTGGAAGAGGTACGCACATTCAGGCCCGATTCAATGGACGGGCTGGAGGCATTCCGGCTCAAAATGCTTTCAAAGAAAGGGGCCATCCCCGCCCTTTTCCAGGAGTTCAAAAACGTGGATCCGGCCCGGCGCAAGGAGATGGGCGCCCGCATCAACCAACTGAAAGAGGAAGCCACCCGGGCCCTGGACAAATGGAAGGAGGCCCTCGGGCAGGCAGTCGAACCCTCCGGGCCGGGAATGCCCGATTTGACCCGCCCGGCCCAGGCAGAGCCCCTGGGCGGCAGGCATCCCCTGTCTGTTGTCCGCAACCGCATCAATGGCATCTTTGAGAAAATCGGGTTCGTGGTATCCGAAGGACCCGAGATCGAGGACGACTGGCACAATTTTTCTGCCCTGAATTTTCCGCAGGAGCATCCTGCCAGGGACATGCAGGATACTTTCTTCATCGGGAAAAATCCCGACATTGCCCTGCGCACCCACACCTCCTCGGTGCAGGTACGGGTCATGCAAAGCCAAAAACCTCCCATCAGGACCATCTCCCCCGGCCGGGTGTTCCGCAATGAAGCGATCTCGGCCCGTGCCCACTGCATCTTCCACCAGGTGGAGGGACTGTACATCGATGAGGGTGTGTCCTTTGCCGATATGAAACAGACCCTGCTGTATTTCGCAAGGGAAATGTTCGGCGAAGATACCAGGATCCGGCTGCGGCCCTCCTTCTTTCCCTTTACCGAGCCCTCGGCAGAGATGGACGTATCCTGCAACATCTGTGGCGGACCCGGCTGTCCCATCTGCAAGCACAGCGGCTGGATCGAGGTCATGGGCTGCGGCATGGTCGACCCCAACGTCCTGAAGAACTGTGGCATCGACCCGGAAAGGTATTCCGGATTCGCTTTCGGCATGGGCATCGAGCGCATCGCCATGAACATCTTCCAGATCAAAGACCTGCGCATGTTTTTTGAAAACGATCTGCGGTTTCTGAAGCAGTTCCGGTCCGCCTGGTAGACCCCACCCGTTGCGGCCCCGCCGCCCCGAACCTCCCCGGATTGCTCCCGGATGGCGATAAAAATAATTTTTCCTGTAACATTTGAACGGGACGGCCGTCTTATGGCTGTAAGTACCCAAAAAAACGTATAATATGAAACCACAGAACATGCTCCAACGGCCCATCATCACCGCCTTTATCATTACCCTGGGACTGCTTTTCTCCCAGTGCAGCTTTGCCGATGGCAAGGTCATCAAAGGCGACGGGCATGTCGTTACCACAACCCATCCGGTCGATGACTTCGAGGCCATCGAGCTGCAGGGTGCCTTTAACAACGTCGTACTTGTCAGGGGAAATGACCTGGTCATCACCATGGAAACCGATGAGAACCTGCAGGACCTTTACACCATCGAGGTCACGAACGGGGTGCTGTCCATCTCTTCCGAGCGGGAAACCATCCTGAATCCCACCCGCATGGACCTGACCATCGTGTACCCTAGGCTGCACAGCCTGCGGATAGGGGGCGCATGCAAATTATCGTCGGACGGGAAAGTGGTCGCCGAATCTTTCACCCTGGACATCAGCGGCGCAGCCGACCTGGAACTCGAGGTGGATGCCCGGTCCATGCGCACCCAGGTTTCTGGCGCGGGCAACCTGAACCTTCACGGACAAGCCGGCACGCATTCCATCCGCCTGTCCGGGGCCAGCAACCTGGATGCCAAAGACCTGATCACCGATGAAACCAGCATCAGCCTGTCAGGGGCCGGGTCGGCCACGGTCCATGCCGCCACCAGGCTGCAGGCCAGCCTCAGCGGCATCGGGAAGATCACCTACCACGGAAACCCTGCCGAGACCGTCATTGACAAGTCAGGCCTGGGATCCGTCAGAAGCGCAAACTAAATCAATACCACCCCCCTGCAACCATGAAAACCGTTAAATTCCATTACGCCATGAAAACCTTCACCAAGACAAGCTTTCTTTTCGCCTGCCTGCTCTCACTGGGCATGATGCCGGGCCATGCACAACTTTCTACCGTCAGACACGACCTTACTCCTTTCAACAAAGTTGATGTGGACGGGGCCTTCACCATCGTCCTGTCCCAGGGCGGAGAACACTCCGTCGTGGTGGAGGCACCGGATGACATCCTCGGGGATGTCTCCGCCCGGGTCAGCAACAGCACCCTGAGCCTGGAGTACAAGGGCAGCAGCCGGAACCTGGGCAAAACGACCATTTATGTAAACGCCCGGGAATTCAATGCCTTGCATGGCAGCGGGGCCACCCTCTTCCGAAGCGAAAACAGCCTGGCGACCCCATCCCTTGAGCTGAAAGGCAGCGGGGCCACGGTGTTCAACCTGGAAACGGACACCGAATTGCTGCGCACCGAACTCTCGGGGGCTTCCTCCCTGAGTCTATCCGGACGGGCCACCCGGCATGAGCTGAAAGCCTCGGGAGCCAGCCTGGTGCGGGCATACGACCTGCAGACCCAGGTCAGCCAGATCAAGCTCTCCGGGGCCTCCCTGGCCAGGATCCACGTGGAGACCAGCCTGACAGCCTCCCTGGAAGGCAGCTCCAGCCTGTCATACCGCGGCAACCCACTGAACCGGGAGATCCAGGCCGCCGGCATGTCGACCGTAAAGGCCGTGGATGAAGGTTCCGGCACCGCAGCCGGAGACTCCCCCGACACCCTGATTGTCTCCATCGGACAGCGTGAAGTGCGGGTGGCAGACAAAGGCACGGTCAGCGTCCGCCGGAGTCATGCGGGACGTTTCCGCAACAACTGGAGCGGGGTGGAGCTGGGCATCAACGGCTACCTCTCCCCATCCGGTTCGGTCGACCTGGACGAAGGGGCCTCTTTCATGGACGTTCGCTACAACCGGTCCGTCGGCGTCAACCTCAACCTGTTCCAGCAAAACCTGGTACTGGCGAAAAACCGCCTGGCCCTGGTCACCGGGCTGGGACTCAGCTGGAACAATTACTATTTCCAGGATGACATCCGCCTGGTCCGTGAACCCGAAGGGATTGAGTACTATATCGACACCGAGAACAGCTTCCGGCGCAACAAGCTCACCATATCCCACCTGAACGTGCCCCTGCTGATCGAGCTGCAATCGGCCAAATCGTACGGGAGCAGTGCCTTCCACCTCTCTGCGGGGGTCAACGTGGGCCTGCGCCTGCGCAGCCACACCAAGCAGGTGTACGACCAGGGGGACAAAAAGATCAAGGACAAGGACTTTGACCACTACCACCTGAACCCCTTCCGCTACGACCTCACTGCCAGGCTCGGTTGGGGACAGGTGAACCTCTTCGCCTCCTATGCCATGAACTCCCTGTTCCGGGAAGGCAAGGGTCCGGAGCTCTACCCCTTTACCGTCGGCATCCGGCTGACCAGTTTCTAGCCGGCCATGACCGGGGCGATGTCCCGGGGTCTTTCAAACCTTAACCTTCCGGGGCCGTTTCAAAATCCATTGAAACGGCCCCGCTGCATTTCAATCCGGGAAATGATTATTTTTGTGGTCCCAAAAACAAGCACCCATGTCCGGACACAGCAAGTGGTCAACCATCAAAAGAAAGAAAGGCGCCCTCGACGCCAAGCGCTCCAAAATATTCTCCCGCATCGTGAAGGAGATCTCCGTGGCCGTTAAGGAAGGGGGCACGGACCCCACCGGCAACCCCCGCCTGCGCCTGGCCATTGCCAATGCCAAAGGCGTGAACATGCCGAAGGACAATGTGCAGCGGGCCATATCCAAGGCCGGTGAGAAAAACGCCGCCAGCTTTCAGGAAGTCACCTACGAAGGCTATGCCAATTTCGGGGTGGCTGTTTACGTGGAATGTCTGACAGACAATGTCCAACGGACGGTGGCCAATATACGGTCCTACTTCAACAAACACAGCGGCAAACTCGAGACCAACGGGGCCCTGAGCTTCCTGTTCGACCGCAAGGGGGTGTTTACCATCCCGGAAGGCGGGCTGGACGAGGAGGAGTTCATGATGGAGGTGATCGATGCCGGGGCCGAAGAAGTGGAAAACGAAGAAGGCTTTTTCACCATCTATACGGCCATGGAAGACTTCGGCTCCATGATGAAAAAACTGGAGGAAATGGGCATCGAGGCCGAGAATGCAGAGCTGCAGCGTATTCCGCGTACCACGGCGAAGCTGGATAAGGAATCAGCGCAGAAAGTGCTCAGGCTGATCGAGATGTTCGAAGAGGATGAGGACGTCCAGAACGTCTTCCACAACCTGGAGATGACCGACGAACTCATGGCCGACCTGTAGGCCAGCCCGGAACCGCCGCCAGCAACTGCCGGGTGTAGTCGTTCGAGGGAGAGGCCAGCAGCTGGTCGGCTTCCTTCAGCTCCACCATCTCCCCGTCCTTCATCACCAGGATCCTGTCCGACATATAGCTCACCACCGACAAATCGTGGGAGATAAAGATGTAAGTCAGCCCAAAATCTTCCTTCAGTTCATTCAGGAGGTTGAGCACCTGGGCCTGTACCGATACGTCCAGCGCGGAGACCGACTCATCGCAGATCAGGAATTCAGGTTCCAGTGCCAGCGCCCTGGCGATGCAGATCCGCTGGCGCTGCCCCCCGCTGAACTCATGGGGATAGCGGTTGAAGTGCCTTTCCTCCAGGGACACCCGCCCAAGCAGCTCCAGGGCCCGGCTTTTTCGTTCCTTCCCGTCCCTGCCGATCCCGTGAACCCGCATGGGCTCCATGATGGCCTTTCCAACGGGCATGCCCGGGGTAAGCGATGAATAGGGGTCCTGGAAGATGATCTGGAAGCGGGGCCGCAGCTTCCTCAGGGCGGATGCCGGCAAGGTGGCGAGGTCCGTGCCCCGGTAAAGCACCTGTCCCCCGCTGGGTCTGATCAGCTGCATGATGCTTCTGCCCAGGCTGGTCTTCCCGCTTCCCGACTCCCCGACCAGTCCCAGGGTCTCTCCCGGGTACACCGAGAAGCTGACCCTGTTCACGGCCCGGAAGCTTTCCAGGGCTTTGCCCAGGATACTCCGGCGGGTAATGAAATCGGTCGACAGCTCCCGGACCTCCAGGACGGGACGGGCGGCATACAGGGCGGCATGCCGCAGCTGCCGCTCCTCCGCCTGTTCAGGCGGGCGGGCGGTGGTATCGCGCGACCCCTCCTCCAGGAAGTCCCCCACCACCGGGAGCCGTCCCGGGCGCCGGCCGGGGACCGGCCGGCAGTCCACCAGGGCCCTGGTATAAGGATGTCGCGGGTTGTTGAACACCTGCCCGGCCGGGCCACTTTCCACCACCTGTCCGTGGCGCATGACCGACACATCGGGTGCGAGGCCGGCCACGACGCCCAGGTCGTGCGAAATGAACAGAATGGACATCCCGTGATCGGCCTGCAGGCCGCGCATAAGCTCCAGAATGGCCTTTTGCACGGTCACGTCCAGGGCCGTGGTCGGCTCGTCGGCAATCAGCAGGGATGGCCGGCAGGCCATGGCCATGGCAATCATCACCCGCTGCCGTTGTCCGCCCGACAATTCGTGCGGCCAGGCACGATAGGCCCTGGCCGGATCGGGAAGCCGCACCTCCTCGAACAGGGAAAGCACCCGGCGGCGGGCTTCGGCCGGCGGCAGGCCATCGTGCCACATCAAGCCTTCCTGCACCTGCCATCCGCAGCGCCGGACGGGATTCAGGGAGGTCATCGGCTCCTGAAACACCATGGAAATATGTTTGCCCCGAACCGACTGCATGGCTCTCTCAGGCATGCGCAAAAGATCGACCGGCCCATTCACAGGATGGTTGAACCAGATCTTCCCTGAGGTATGGCCTGCCGCCTTGTGATGAAGCAGCCGCATGATGGCCAGGGCGGTCACCGACTTGCCCGATCCGGACTCCCCGACCAGTCCCAGGGTCCTGGACGCGCCAATTTCCAGGCTGACCCTGTCAACGGCCCTGACCATCCCTTCATCGGTGTCGAACGCCACCGAAAGGTCTTCCACCGCCAGCAGGGTATTGGAATTCACGGTTCTTTGTTTAGTGGGTGGGTTCGCCCGCCTGGCGCCAGCGCACGTCATAGAAACCGGGACGTTCCTCCACGGCCCGGCGGTTCCATTCTTCCGGATAGCCCACCCCGCGCGGGTAGGGACGCACCCCTCCCGTGTCATTGATATAGCGGTCGTTGTATTTGGTAAACAGGTAATACCCAAGCTCACGCCAGCGTTCCACCACATACTCGGCATTGTTCACCGAAAAATCCGTCAGGTACTCCAGCATCATGTCCGGGCTGCTGTCATAAAACACCAGGGCCCCCTGGTCCACCGCCCTGGTCATCTGAAGGGAACGGTCTTCCAGCTCCGTCTGCACCTTCTGTATATCCTGAATCATGTGTTCGTACATGCCGTAGGCGTAGTTGGCCACCAGGTTGAACACCCAGAAGGCCGAATTCCAGTCGAAGGCGTTGATGTCGCCCGTGACAAGGCTCAGGGGGGGGCTCTGCATCCCCATATACAAGGGCATGTAACAGGTCGAGTAGGTGTCGTCTACCCCGTACCAGAAAATCCCTCCGATCTCGTCGGGCAGCCAGTTGCGCGACTGGGACACAAAGGAGAAACCGGTCTGCTGCTGGGAAATGGGGCGCTCATAGGCGTAGGACATCGTGTCTCCCTCCAGGGTAAAGAAAAGGGGGCGGAAACGATAGGGCAGGCCGTAAGGCCCGGCAGCCACTCCCTGGGTCAGGTCGTAGGGGGTGCCCTGGAAATGATCGCGGGTCAGGTTCATCATGGACTGCACGGTGATCTTTTCATCGGGCTTGATAAAGAGGGGGTAAGGCTCGGCCCCTTCCACGCAGCGCCAGTAATCGTCCGGGAAATCAAGGGACGGAGCCGCCCTGCGAAAAACACTCCACACACGGCCTTCGCAGAGCAGCAGGGAACGGGGGGTCGGGGGGGCATAAGCCTCCACGAAGCTGAAGTCGCGCTCCCGGCCGCTGAACCATCCCCTTTCCCGGGCGAAGGACACCACGTCGTCCGACCACAGCCAGTTGTCCGTGTCGTTCCAGTCGATTTGCCTGATGCGCGCCTGGTTGGCATGGGCGGCAATATACCCTTCGGGAACGCGGGCGGCAACCCATACGGCCCCTTTACCGTATTCTCCCTTGCCGATCAGTTCCAGGATCCATGCTTCCTCCTTGTCGGCAATGGAGAAGGACTCCCCGGTGCTTGCGTAGCCGTATTCCTCCACCAGGGAGGTGATCACCCGGATGGCCTCACGGGCGGTCGTCGCCCGCTGCAGGGCAATGTATTTCAGGCTGCCGTAGTCCATGACGCCGTTGGGCGTACCCAGCTCGGAACGGCCCGTGAAAGTGGTCTCCCCGATGGCCACCTGGTATTCATTCATGTTGCCGATCACCTTGTAGGTCCGCCCCACCTGGGCGATCCGGCCAAGGAATTCACCGGTATCCCATTCAAAGATATCGACGGAATCACCGGGGGCATGGGTCATGGCCGGCAGGAACTTCAGGGGATCCATGAACCCCCCGGCATCGGCCAGGTAACTGATCATCACGCTGCCGTCGGCACTGGCACCGCGTGAAACCAACACATTGGTGCAGGCGGATGCCTGCATGGATAAGCCGCCCCACAGAACGGCCAGAAACAAAAAGATCACAGCAAATGGTCTGTTCATCTGGAAAATGGATTTGGTATGGATTGAAAAAAAATGCCTGCCCACAAAAATAATAGAATTCCTGAATCCCGTCCATGAAACGGCCGATTGCCCCGGTGCGTACTGCATGGATCCCGCAGTTTTTGTTATCTTTGCATTGGCCGGAAGACCCGGCCATACGGAATAAAAGCAATCCCATGATCACACGCATTCTTTTCATTGCCGGCGCATTGCTGCTGGCGGTCTCCTGCGGTCCCCGACAGCAGCCCCAGGCGGAGCCTGCGGACGAACCCCTTCTGCATTCCGAAGTGCATTAGGCCTTTTTTGATCACCTGGCCAGCCTCTGCGGACAGTCTTTTAAGGGACAGCAGGTCTTCCGGAGCCACCATGGGGCCGGCTGGGGTCACCTGGAACTGGTCATGGAGGTCCGGGTCTGCGAACCCGGTCGCATCCTGATTCCGTTCCGGGTGGGCGATGACACCTCCCGCACCTGGATGTTCCTGGCAGAAGAGGGCCGCCTGCGTTTCCGCCACGACCACCGCCATCCCGACGGCAGCCCGGAGGATGAAACCCTGTACGGGGGATATGCCGATGACGGCGGCACGGCTTTTGTGCAGCATTTCCCGGCCGATGAATACACCGGGCAACTGATCGAGGGGGGGGAGGGGAACCTGTGGACCGTCATGATCAGCGAGGATTTGTCTGTATTCACCTACCGCCTGGAGCGGGACGGGGAGAAGCGGTTCCGCATCGATTTCGACCTGACACGCCCCCTGGCTGAGGCCCCATCCGACGATGAATAAAAACCGGTCCATACATACCGAATCCCATAACGACCCGGGAAGTGCCCTGCCTGCGACTCCGCCGGAGGACCGGGACCAGGCACCGACCCTGTATTTCAAGACCTATGGGAGCCAACCGGGCGCACCCTGGGTGACCCTCATCCATGGGGTGGGAGGCAGTTCCATTATCTGGCATAAGCAGATCCGGGACTTCAGACGGCATTTCAACGTGCTGGTGGTGGACCTGAGGGGTCACGGGCGGTCGAGGGACCTTTTCGAGGCATACATGGGCACCCGCTACACCTTTGAGGATGTGAGCCGTGATGTGCTGGATGTGCTGGACCACCTAAGCATTGAGAAAAGCCATTTCGTCGGGATCTCCCTGGGGACCATCCTCATCCGCGTCATCGCCGAAATGGAACCGGACCGTGTCGAGTCCATGGTGCTTGCCGGGGCGATCACCCGCCTGAACATCCGCTCCCGTTTCCTGGTGCAGGTGGCCAAGGTGTTCAAGCCGGTCATTCCCTTTATGTGGCTATACCGGCTGTTTGCCCGGATCCTGATGCCCAGCCGCAGGCACAGGGAAAGCCGTTACCTGTTCATCAAGGAGGCGCGAAAGATTTACCGGCGGGAGGTGAACCGCTGGTTCAGGCTGCTGCACGATGTAAACCCCCTGCTTCGCTACTACAATGAAAGGAACCCCGCCATTGACACCCTGTACCTGATGGGGAGCGAGGACCACCTCTTCCTGCAACCGGTCCGGAACCTGGTGGCGGGCAACCCCAAGGCGCGGCTCATTTCCATTCCGGACTCCGGACATGTGTGCAATGTGGACCAGCCGGATCTGTTCAACCATTACAGCCTGCAGTTTCTCAGGGCCCGAAGCTGATTTTCCTTTCGTGCCCCGCCAGGCATTCCTTCTGAGGGTTTTGACCAGAATTTCCCAAATTCCGTACCTTTAAGGAAAAAAGTGAGCGACAAGCCCCACCAACCGAAGAAAAAAAAGTTCCTCAGGAAGCCCCGGCTGGGCGGCGGGAAGGAAGCGTTGCAGGCCTTCCTGAAAGAGCACCTCCGGTACCCCGGGGAAGCCCTGGAAAAAGGCATTGAAGGGGACGTGATCGTCCGCTACAAGGTGACCAGCCAGGGGCAGGTGGTGGACCCCCAGGTCGTGAACGGTCCCGGCCACGGTTGCGATGAAGAGGCATTGCGGCTTGTCGGCATGCTGCCTTATGAGGCGGTGCGCAACAGGGGCGTGAGGGTGACCACCAACAACCGGATCCGGATTCCCTTCCGGCTGAAGAAAAAGAAACAAGCGCCCCGGGTGCGCATGAACTACGTGCCCGCAACCAAACCTTCTGCCGGGGAAGAAAAACCCGGAGGGGGTTCCCCGCGGACACAGCAAACCTATACCTACACCATCAAAACCGGCGGCAGCCGGGATTAAACAATCCGAGACAACCGATGAGCCAGCCCCCGACCATCCGCCTGACAAAACAGTTCCGTTTTGAGGCAGCCCATGCCCTCTGGAATTACGACGGTCCCTGCCGCAACATCCATGGGCACAGCTATGTGCTGTATGTCACCGTGCGTGGCCGTCCCATCACGGAGCCCGGCGACCCGAAGCGGGGCATGGTGATGGATTTCTCGACCCTGAAGAAAATCGTGGAGGGCCTGATCATCGGTCCCTTCGACCACGCCCTGATGGTCAATGCAGGCACCCCCCACCTGGCATTGACCGGGGAGAAGGGGTTGTTCGGCAAAGTGGTCGCTTTGCCCTACCAGCCTACCTGCGAGAACCTGATCCATGACTTTGCCGCAAGGCTTTTGCCGGCCCTGCCCGACGGGGTTGAACTGCATTCGCTGCGCCTGCATGAGACCACCACCGCCTATGCGGAATGGTTTGCATCCGACAATCAGAACAGCAGGGAGTAACTCAGCCGGAAGCTGAGGTTGTCCCTGAATTCGGGCAGGGTGTAGGGACCGTAACGAACCATCACTTCGAAGCCCAGACTGGTGAAGCCCGAACCCAGGAGGTCCAGCAGGGCGAACCCGGATTCAAAAAACCCTTTTTCCATCGTTGCAAAGCCTGCATTCAGGTGCCGGGACGGCTGCGAAAGGGCCCCGGCACCGAGGCGGGTCAACAGCAACAGCCTCGGATTGAATTTAACCGAACGGTAGATCAGGTTCTCGAAATCATGTTGCCAGAAAAGGGCCACATAACGGTCCGACACAAACTCATCCGCCCGCATGGTGGCAAAAGCGCCGGGAACCGCAACCGAGAAGGGCCGGTAGGTTCCGGGGGCGGTAAACAACTTTTGCCAGGGAGCGTCTCCCCCAGTCATGCCCGCCAGCAGGGTGAATTGCTGGCTGCCCAGCATCCGGACCGGAAATCTGTGGCGGAGGGAGGCCTCTGCCCTCCAGTAATCGTACCCCCCTCCCATCGGACCTTTCCAGCCTTTGGACAGGCTGAGGTGCAGTACCGGAACGCGCCCCCCAAAAGAAAGAATGGGGCCGGATGTCAGCACAAAGCGCTCACCATAGGCCAGACGAAGCTGCAAGCCCGTTTCAAAGAAACGGAAACCGGAAGGGCCTGCCGGCTGAGACAGGCTGTCAGGGACGAACCGGTAATCATCCATGGGCAGCACATCCTCCAGGGAAGCATGAGCCCTCCAGGTCAGAAAGTTCCTCCAGGCCCTGCCCTGCAGCCAGGCAGCATGGCGCCCGGTCATGTCCAGGGTCTGAAGGAAATAGTTGCGCAAGGTACCGGCCGGGAAGGGGGACTGCGGCTCCAGAAAGACGGACCCGCCACGCTCCTCCACATCACGCTGGTAGTCATAGCCAAGCCAGAGATCCGTCAGCCGGTCCAGGCGCCATTCTCCCCCGCCACCATACTTCACCCGGCCGTCCCGGAACCCATAGGCCACCCGGCCTGAAAGGACCAGCCTCTCAAATAACGCGGCATTGGTACGCAGGGACAACCCGGCCCGGAGGCCTTCCACCTCATTGAACCCAAGCAGGCCGGGGAGGCTGATATCGAAAACACCCCAGCGCAGGGAGCCTGAAAAAAGCGCCATGTAGCGATTCATCTGCTTGTCCAGCCTGCCGTCCCTTCCGATGCTGTCGAGCCGGTGGTAGGTGTTGCGTTCTTTGCTGTCTAACGAATCCACCCGGCGGTCGTTCCAGAAGGCCTCGTCCTGCAAGATGGACCGCGGGGAAAACGCCAGGTCAAAGGGCGAGAAGTCGTTCCGCCCGAGGGAAGCATCCAGTTGAATGTCCCTCAGGTAGGAACGCCCCATGCCCACCACCTTGAACTGGCCCATGCCCTCCAGGTTCAGGATTTCGAAATCGGTATGCAGCTGCACGGGAAACCACTGCCGGCCATCGACCCGTTCATAGCGCTGCTGAATCCGGATACGGGCATTGCCGCCCTCCCCCGCAGGAGCGGCAATGACATTCTGCAGGGCCCAGCCGTTTGCGCTGACATAGAGCAGGCCACGGAGGCCTTCAAAGTTCCGGTTGGGTTGTGGCCGGTAGGAGATGACAAACACGCTGTCCCCTTCCGTCAGGAGGGTGTCCTCCAGCAGGAATGTATAGCGGTTCAGGCTCCCCGGAGCCAGGGGACTCAGGTAACGGCTGCCGTAAATCTCTATCTGGTCGTCATAAAAAGAAAAAGATTGCATCTGGGTGATGATCAGGGCAAACAGGGGGTTCTGAAACCCCGACACCCTGGAGGCAAGGATGGTCTCGTTGTTTCGGGACGGAGGCATGAACCGGCGTTCCGTCACGGTCTCCATCAGGAAAAAGTGATGGTCCTCCAGGTAACGGGCAAGGCGGCCCGGCAGGGTATCTGCCTCTTCGGCCGGTCCCGGGCCGCCCTCACTGAGTGCTCCCGTGAATACAAATTTATTGTAGGCGTTGTAGGAAAAAGGACCTTGCCTTTCGGGATGGTTGGCATCGCGGTGCTCCATCACCTGGGAGATGATCCGGTGGGCCGGATTCTCCCCTGCCATGACCTCCACCGGGGCCAGCTCAATGGGACGGCGGACCATCTCCACCAGCAGGCGTCCTTTCCCCGCATGGACCACCGCCGGGTAATAACCGACGTAGGAAAATGTCAGGGTGGTGAAGGGACGGGCGTGGGACAGGGTAAAAAGTCCGTCGATATCGCTCATACCCCCACTGCGGGAGTCCCCGATGAGGATGTTTACAAAAGCCAGTGGCTCCCCACTGTCCCTGTCCACCACCCTGCCCTCCAGCCTGTGGGGGGGAGGGACAATGACAGCCTGTTCCGCACGGGCACCCGGGGCCGGTTCCGGTGGGCCGGCAAAGGCAACGGGCGGCAGAACCATCACGAGCAAGAAACAGAAAATTTTTACCGGTGTTATCATGTATCCGCCATGGTTTTCCGGAGAGGGCATCCGGAGGGGGCATCCTTCCGGATTGCGGCGAAACGATCGCCGGGACAAAATTAATCCATTGGCCCGGAGCTCCTTCAAAAAACTGCTTCTGTGACGAAATTTCTATTAATTTTGCAGAAAACCAAGATCAGAGCAACCATTGGAAGATTCACCGGAACCCTTTTCGTGCTTCGTTCCTCCCCTTCTCACAGCCATCCAGTCCATCCCTTCAGAGGCCCTGATCGGGCTGGCAGTTATTTTGGTCCTGTTGTTTTTTTCCGCCCTGGTCTCAGGTTCTGAGGTGGCATTCTTTTCATTGTCCCACAGCCAGATAGAACAGGTCCGCAAGCTTCGAAACCCTTCCGACAAGCACGTACTGAACCTGCTTGAGCGGCCCAAACGGCTTCTGGCCACGATCCTGATCGCCAACAACGTGATCAATATTGCTGTCATCGTCCTGTCGGCTTTTGTCTTCAGCATCCTGTTTGATTTCTCAGACCGTCCTGTTATCGGGTTCCTGATCCAGGTGGCGCTCATCACCTTCCTCATCCTGCTGTTTGCCGAAATCCTCCCAAAAATTTATGCATCCCAGCACCCCCTTCGTTTCTCGGCCCTTATGGCTTCTCCCCTGCTTGTCCTTCGCCGGGGGTTTTCTCCCCTGAGTACCCTGCTGGTCCGTTCCACTACAGCCATCGACAGGCGCATGGCAAAAAAACGCCCCAACATTTCCATGAATGAGTTGTCGCATGCCCTGGAGATCACCACCGACCAGGGCACCACGGATGAAGAAAAGAACATCCTGCGCGGTATCGTGAGTTTCAGCAACGTGTATGCCAGGGAGATCATGAAATCGAGGGTCGATGTGGTGGCCGTCGACATCACCACCCCCTTCCCCCGCCTGCTTGAAGTCATCCTGGAGGCCGGTTACAGCCGGATTCCCGTATACCGGGAGAGTTTCGACGACATCGAGGGCATTCTGTACATCAAGGACCTCCTTCCCTATCTTGAAAAGGGGGCCGGGTTCAAATGGCAAACGATGCTGCGCAATGCGTTCTTCGTGCCGGAGAGCAAGAAGATCAACGACCTGCTCAAGGAGTTTCAGGAAAAAAAGATCCACCTCGCCATCGTGGTGGATGAGTACGGGGGAACATCGGGCATCGTGACCCTGGAGGACATCCTGGAAGAGATCGTGGGAGAGATCAACGACGAGTTTGACATCGAGGAAGCCATCTATTCCAGGCTGGATGCATCCACCTTTGTGTTCGAAGGGAAAACCCTGCTGAAGGATTTCTGCAGGATCACGGGCACGGACTACGCCTCGTTTGCCGAGGTGAAGGGAGAAGCCGACACCCTGGCCGGGCTGATCCTCGAGATCAAGAGGGAGTTGCCCTTCAGGGGAGAGAAGATCGGCTTCAAAAACTTCGAATTTGAGATCGAAGGAGTGGACAACCGCCGCATCAAACGGATTAAGGTAAGGGTCAGGCCATGAATCACAAACGCTTCGTATCCTTTCGTGCCGCATGCATTCTGGGACTGGCATCCGTGCTGCTGGGTGCCTGCAGGGAGAACTACAGCCCCAAACCCAGGGCCTATTTCCGCATCGCCCTGCCGGAACAAGCCTACCAGCCTTTGGCGGAAGAGACACCCTTTGCCTTTGAATACCCCCTGTATGCCCAATGGGTTCCCGACACCCGTCCCCTGGCCGAACCATTCTGGGGCGACCTGTCGTTTCCCTCGTTTCGCGGCACCGTGCACCTGAGTTACAAACAGATTGCAAGTCATGAAGACCTGCTGACCTACATGGAGGATTCCCGTGGTTTCGTGCAGCGGCACATTCCCAAGGCCACCGGCATCCGGGAGGAGGTCATGATCTGGCCCGACAGGGAGGTGTACGGGATCCTCTACGAAATCCATGGCAAAGAGGCCGCCTCCCCCCTGCAGTTCTTTGTCACGGACAGTGTGCGTCACTTTCTGCGCGGGGCCCTCTATTTCGATGTCACCCCCAACAATGACTCCCTGGCCCCCGTAATCCGGCGGCTGGAGAAGGACATCAGGCACATGCTCCATACACTGACCTGGGAAGAACACGCGGCGGCCGGTTCCCGCTGATCAGAACATGCCATACATCAGCCGGCCAATCAGGAAGTAGATAAACAAGCCGATGATGTCGTTGGACGTGGTGATGAACGGCCCGGTGGCCAGGGCAGGGTCTATTTTCAGCTTGTTCAGGGCCAGCGGCACGAACGTGCCGAAAACGGAGGCGAACAGGATCACGGTCATCAGGGCGGTACTCACCGTCAGGCTGAGGGCAAGGGAAGGCGAGAAGAAAAAGCTGTAAGTCAGCAGGATGGCCGAACACACCAAGCCATTGATCAGTCCCACGGACAACTCCTTCAACAATTTGGAAAATATCCCGCCCGTCAGGGAATGATTGGCCAGGCCTTTCACGATCAGGGCGGAGGATTGCACCCCCACATTCCCTCCCATGGCAGCGATCAGGGGCATGAAGAAGGCCATCTCGGGGTTGATGCTGATCTGGTCTTCATAATTGGCAATCACCCTCGACCCGATAATCCCCCCGAACAGGGCAACCACCAGCCAGAACAAGCGACCCTGGGTGATTTCCCATATTTTGTCGGATGATTCAATGTCCTGGCTGATCCCCGACATCAGCTGGTAGTCCCTTTCCGCTTCTTCCCGGATAAAGTCCACCACGTCATCAATGGTGATCCTTCCGATCAGCCTGCCCAGTTCGTCGATCACCGGAAGGACGACCAGGTCGTATTTGTTCATGATCTGGGCCACTTCCTCCCCCTTCTGGGTGGCCTTGACTGAAATGATGTCCGGGGTGTAGAGGTCGGCGATCTTTCCGCGGGGGGAGGCGATCAGGAGTTTCTCCAGGGACAGCAGTCCCATGAGCACATTGCTGTCATCCACCACATAGACCGTGTAGACGTTTTCCACTTCTTCGGCCTGCCGACGCATCTCCCGGATGCAGGTCACCACATGCCAGCTGATGTTCACCTTGACCAGCTCCTTGCCCATGAGACCCCCGGCCGTATTGGCCGGATAGATCAGCAGGTCGGCAATGTCCTGCGCCTGCTGCCGGTCCTCCACATGGGCCAGGATCTCGCTGCGCATGTTGTCAGGGAGCTCATTGATCAGGTCGGCCGCATCGTCCGAGTCGAGGTTGTCGATGAATTCATGGGCAATTTCCTGGGTGGAGAATGAGGAGAGGAGCCGCTCGCGCACGTCCTCCTCCAGCTCCATGAGGACCGCAGCGGCCTCTTCCTTGTCGATCAGGGTAAACAAGTACTTGGCCTCGTCCAGACTCAACTCGTCGATGATCTCCGCAATATCGGCCGGATACAATTCTTCCATCTGCGTCTCCAGGTAGTCCCGCTGCTGTTGTTCAACGGCTTCCCGGATGCGCTCCACCCATTCTTTTTTGGTTTCCGTGATCATGGTCCCGCAGGTATTATAGAATGCAATCCCTTAATCAAGCCTTTTCGTAACCCAGCATATTGCTTGCCGTGCTAACCTCCACAAAGGACGGTCCTGCTTTCTTGCCAAAATTCCCGGCCAGCACAACGACCAGGTCGGCCGGGTCGATTTCACCCTGGTTGATGAGCCTGGTCAGGGTGTTCCGGGTAAATTCCTTCTTGGAGGTTTCCACATGCATGAAGTCGGGGAACACCCCGTAGACCAGGGCAAGTTCGCGCATGACCCGTTTGTCGTAACATTGGGCATAGATGGGGACCCTGCCCCGGAATGCAGAAAGGTACTTGGCGGTCTTGCCCGTATCCGTATCCGTGATGATGGCTTTGGTGTTGAGTCTCAGGATGGACCTTACGGCAGTCTTGGAAAGGAATACAGATACCGGGTTGTCGTGGGGCATCACCTTGGTCTCCAGCTGGAAGGTCTTCCCCTTTTCGGCTTCCCTCGCCGTCCTGGTCATGATCTCCACGGCCTCAACAGGATAGTCTCCGAAGGCTGTTTCTCCGCTCAGCATGATGGCATCTGCCCCGGAAAACACGGCGTTGGCGATATCGCTGACCTCGGCCCGGGTGGGCCTCGGGCTCTTGATCATGCTGTGCAGCATCTGTGTGGCGATGATGACCGCCTTTTTCCGCCGGATGCATTTTTTCACCAGCCTGGCCTGGATGACAGGAATCTTTTCTGCCGGCACCTCGATGGCGAGGTCTCCCCGTGCCACCATGATCCCATACACATGATCCAGGATCTCATCAATATTGTCAACCCCTTGTTGATTCTCAATCTTGGCGATGATCTTAATGGGGCTGTTATGGGCATCGAGGATCTCCTGAATGGCCAGCACATCCTCCTTGTCCCTTACAAAGGAATGCGCTATGAAGTCGACCTCCTGCCGTATGCCGAAATCAATGAACTCCAGGTCCTTTTCATTCAAGGAGGGCAGGTTGACCCTGGTACCGGGAAGGTTGACGCTCTTTCGCGGTTTGATCCGTCCGCTGTTGGAGACCGCACAAAGCAGCTCATCCTGTTTCTTTTCCAGGACAAGCAGTTCGATGTCCCCATCATCGATCAGGATCCTTTTCCCGGGCTCAAGGAGGGTGGCAAACCCGGCATGGTTCACATGCAGGTGGTCGATGGAAGAGGGGATGCCCGGCCTGCCCGACACCCTGATCCGCTGACCCTTTTCGACCGGTATCTCCAGCTCGCCGTCGCAGGTCCGTATCTCCGGCCCCTTGGTGTCGAGCATGAAGGGGATTTTTCCGGTGACCTGACGGACGTTCTCCAGGACCCTGAGGGTTTGTTCCGGACTCTGGTGGGCCGTGTTGATGCGCACCACATCCACCCCGGCATGGGTCATGGAGCGGATGAATTCGGGTTCACAGCGGCGGTCGCTGATGGTGGCGACGATCTTGGTCAGTTTTTCCATAGGTCCGGCTTATCTGGCAAAAATACAGATTTGACCGGATAAAAGAAAAGGCGGATCCGGCCGGTTATTCGTAGCGAAGTGATTCTATCGGATCAAGACGGGCGGCCTTGGCTGCCGGGTAGTAACCGGCAATGAGTCCGACACCCATACACAGCAAAACTCCGGAGATCACCCAGACCCAGGGAACGATGAACTGGCTCCCGATGATCAGGGACAGGATGTTGCCGATCAGGATGCCCAGAATGATCCCCAGCACACCTCCCAGCTGGCAGATGATGATGGCTTCTGAAAGGAACTGCTGTTTGATGACTTGCCTGGTGGCTCCCAGGGCTTTGCGTATGCCGATCTCCTGGGTGCGTTCCGTAACCGAAACGAGCATGATGTTCATCAGCCCGATGGCGGCGCCCCCCAGAGTAATCAATCCGATGATGGTGGCAGCCAGGGTCACGAACCGTAGGTTCTCAATCAGGGCTTCGGCGATGTTGTCGCTTTTGGCCATATCGAAATTATCTGGTTCCCCCACCCTCAAACCGCGGATGATGCGGAACAGGCCGGTCGCCTCGCCGATGCCGTCCTCCAGGTCTTCCAGCGAATAGGTGCTGACCGAAATGGTATAATTCATGGAAGAACGGGAGAAGTCCTTGCGGGCGGTCAGCAGGGGCACGATACACTGTTGGTCGTCCGACATGCCAAACCCGCTTCCCTTTTCCTTCATCACCCCGATCACCTGATAGGGTTTGTTGCTGATGGTCACCGTATTGCCAAGGGGATCCTCGTCACCGGGAAACAGGACCTGGGCCACCTCACTGCCGAGGATGACCACATTCGCTCCGTATTGCAGTTCTGCCGGAGAAAAAATCCTTCCCGCAGACAGCTCATTCCCGCTGTTAACCAGGTAGTTCTCGTCACTTCCGACCACCCGGGTGGTCGGATTCGTTTCCCGGGAACGGTACCTGGCCACCGCATTGCCCGTGCCAAAATAGGTCACCGATACCATGGCCGGGAATTCGAAGCGCTCCTTAAATGCCTGGGCCTCCTCGAAGGTGATCCTCCTGAAAACCTGGGATTGGCCTGCCGCACCGGTAAAGACACGCATTTCCCGGTTTCTGATGGTGAAGCTGTTGGCTCCCAGCCGGGCAAAATTCTCATTGATGGAGCCCTTGATGGAGTCGATGGCGGTCAGGATGCCCACAAGAGCCATGATCCCGATGGCAATGATGAGCATGGTCAGGGAAGCGCGCAACAAATGGGTCCGGATGGATCCGATGGATATTTTGACATTTTCTATGAAAACGGCTGCCCTGAAAAACATGGTGGAAAGGATTTAAAGTTTGCTGCCGAATGCCAGGTCGCCGGCATCTCCGAGTCCGGGCACAATGTAAGCCTGGGCCGTGAGTTCGTCGTCAATGGCCCCGACCCAGATGGTATAATTGTCCGCCAGCATGTGTTTCTTCAGGTACTCGATGCCTTGCACACTGGCCACCACCGATACGAAATGGATGTGTCGGGGGGTGCCCTTTCGCACAAGTTCCTTGTAGGCCAGGAACATGGAAGAACCTGTTGCCAGCATGGGGTCGCTCAATATCAACACCTTATCATCCACCGACGGACTGGATGTGTATTCCACCTGGATGTCGAAACGCCCGTTCTTATGGTGTTTTCGAAAGGCGGAAACAAATGCGTTCTCGGCCTTGTCGAAGAAGCGGAGGATGCCCTGGTGCAGGGGAAGGCCCGCCCGGAGGATGGTCGCGATCACCGGTTGTTGTTCGAGCACGTGACAACTGGCCGTCCCCAGGCTGGTCACAACCTCCTTTTCCGTCCAGGAAAGGGTTTTGCTGATCTCATAGGCAAAGACCTCTCCGGCCCTTTCCATGTTCTGCCGGAAACGAAGGCTGTCGTTCTGAACCTCCACATCCCGCATTTCTGCAAGATACTGACTGAGAATGGATTGTTGTTTTCCAAGGTTCTGGATCATGTGCCTGCTTTTAAATCATCCCCCCGGGAAACCCCTTTGCCTCAACCAGGTATACCAATGCACGAATGGCTTTAATAGCCGGGGTGAGCGGTTGATGGATATTTGCAAAAATACGCATTCTTTTGAACCGAAGCCTCGATAAAACCGGGCCAGGTTCTTATCTGAAGACCCTTCGAAGTCCAGCACCAGCTCCTGCCCCGCATGGTCCCGGATGAACCGGTCAAAAAGCAGGAACATGGCCCCGTTTTCCCTGGCTGGGGGGAGGGATCCGGAAAAGAGAAACACCACCTTTTTGTGGCTGCGGTAAAACACCAGGCCGGCACAAAAATTGTTTTCCCTTGAATAGGCCGAATAGAGCTGCGCCCGCCCGGTATGCAGCCCGGAGTATATCAGGTGTTTCAGCAACTGGTAGTCGCCTTCCGAATAAGACAGGCTGCGGCCCCGGTGGCGCCGGAAGGCATCGATCAGGGCTTCGGGCCTGCCATGAGGGGTGACAAACACCCCTTCTTTGGCGGCCTTTTTGAGGTTGCGGACCGTGTTGCCCGCATATCCTTTCCTGATCTGTTCATAGCCACTTATCAGGTCCAGCTCATGGGTCAGGCGCTGCCGCACCCTGATCCCCTCCATGACCGGCAGCTGGTTATAGGTGTTCAGGCAGAGGTCGACATATCGAAAACGCGGGGGGATGGAGAGGATAAAGCGGCGGGTCACCTCCTCCCCCAGGGATTGGTTGCCGAACAGGCCCAGCTGCTGGGTAAACACCGGCTGGAAGATATAGTCCACGCCCCACTTCTTCCTCTGCGGCAGGGGCATGACCGTCCGGTAATCCTCCTCGACCAATGCCCCCCAGCCGGGTGCAGTCGCGTCGAGAAAGGCCGAATGGGCATAGAAAATCCCATTGGGGGATTTGTCAATGCATTCATCCCAACGGTCAAAATCAATCTGGTGATGATCCAGGTACCTGATCATGGCGATTCCCTTTTGATGGTTTCGCCCAGCTCCAGCATGGATTCATAGACCCTGAGCCAGCCGGCCCAGCGACCCTCATCGCTGAGGGAGTCGTTGTGCCAGAGGCTGATCCAGGTGCCCCCGACATCGCGGACTCCCTTCATCAGGGAGCCGATCTGTTGAATGGCCTGGTCGGGAGACAGGCCCATATAGTCCCTGAGCGTGCCGTCCATGATGCTTACGGGGTAAACCTTCAGGGAAGTGATGGATTCCTCACCCAGGTCATAGAAATGAAACGGTGTGCAGGTGCCCGCCCGGAACCCGGGGCGGGAGGCATACCCCATGGAAAAATCATGTCCGATGTTCAGGCGGATCAGCTCGCGGTAGCTGCCGGGCAGGGATATTCTCAAAAAGTGATGCCTGCTGAAGCGCACCTCCCGGTTCAGCAGCCTGGACAGCCGCCTGACCTCGGTTTCAAGCCCTTCCGGGTGGTCGGACGCCTCAAAGGAAGGGTGCAGCCCGGTGACGGCATAGTCACTGATCTTTTTGACCAGGTTCTGGAACGTGGCGGAAAAAAAGGAAATGTTCCTGTCGTAAGGACCGTAGTCTCCGCAGAGGAAAAAATAATGTGGTTTCAGTCCGTATCTCCGGTGCAGCCTCAGTTGCAGGTCGTACGTATCATAGGGGTCCCGGGCCTTCCCTGCCAGCACCTGAAAGCGCCTGCGCACTGCGGAAAGGTCTCCCCGCAGCAGGGAGCCCATGGTTCCGTAAGCAGTCCTTACCAGGCCACGGCCCCGGTAGGCATAGGCCACGTCCACATCGATGGTGGGGATTTGCCGGAAGGATCTGTCGGGGAAATCAAGGCGCGGAAACTCCCTTTTCAGGGCCCTGGCAAGCAGCAGGGCATACCGGTCAACCACAGGGATATGCAGGAATCCGTGCCTGAAGGAGAAACTTTCCAGTGCTTCGAAGCGGCCGAAGCGGTCTTTTCGGAAGGGGAGGTATTCCTCGTAGCGGCTCACCAGGTAGAAAGCCGCAGAAAACACATCGAACCCGATCCCGCATGCACTTTCAGGTGAGGGGAAAAGCAGCGGGAGTCCGTCCTTCCATGTCACCCCCGGCTGAAAAGACCGCACCGCACGCTCGCTCAAAATTCCTGAGGCAAGCACAAACACCCCCCCGGCATCCAGGGGTTTGCCTGCATACTGTATCCGGGGTCCGCCGTATTGACGGAACTCTTCCTCCAGACTGGTCGCCCGCCATTCAAGGCCAAGGAGGGTCTCCAGCACCAGGCCCAGCGCATACCGGGTCCTGTTTGTGATGTGGCTGCAATAAACCAGGAGCATGACAGGATGAGAAAGGATTGTTCCGACCGGGGTAAAGTTAACCGGAAAAATCAAGCCTGCACAGGCTGAAGGGCAAAAAAACCTCAAAGCAGGCCCTCGTCCGCATAGCTGAAGTAACTTTCTCCGGCAATGATCAGGTGGTCCAGTACGGGCAGGTCGAGGAACCGGCCGGACTCCCGGCATTTGTTCGTGACCAGGTTGTCGTTGGAGCTCGGCCTGATCAGGCCGGAGGGATGGTTGTGACACAGGATCAGCGCCGAAGCATTGTCCTCCAGGGCCAGCTTGAATATCTTCTTGGGATCCGCCACCGTTCCCGCCACCCCGCCCTGGCTGATCCTGATGGAACGCCGGATCCTGTTTCCCCTGTTCAGAGTCAGAATCCAGAACTCTTCATAGGGAAGGTCACCCACCACCGGATGGAACAACTCAAATGCATCCCGGCTGGAAGCGATGATTTTTCGCTGCAGGCCCTCGCAGCGCCTTTGCCTTCTGCCGAGCTCCATCACAGCCACTATGTGGGCCGCCCTTGCCGCGCCGATCCCGTGAAAACGCAACAAGTCGGACACCTCCAGGCGGCCCAGCTCTGCCAGGTTATGGGACACACTGCCCATGATCTGCTTTGCCAGGTCCACCGCCGAACCCTTGCTGGTTCCTGAGCCAATGGCTATGGCAAGCAGCTCGGCATCTGACAGGGCCTTCTTCCCCTTTTCGATAAGCTTTTCCCGGGGCCTGTCATCCGGAGCCCAGCTCCTGATGCCCTTTTGTTGACTGTCGGATGGGGATTGAATGCCTGTTTCCATGACCATTTTTATAGCCTTGGCGGTAAAAATACAGGCCGGGCGGATAAAAAAAAAGACCTTTCTCTGCGAAAGGTCCCGTGGGTGGTAGCCCGTAGGGGATTCGAACCCCTGTTACAAGGATGAAAACCTTGCGTCCTAACCCCTAGACGAACGGGCCACAAAGCGGACGCCCATTCTCCGGACGTCCTGGTGGTCTCCGGCGACTCAGGTCAGTTGGTTGACATGCCTCATCAGGCTGGACTTCAGGTTGGCTGCCTTGTTCTTGTGAATGACTGAACGCCGGGCAAGCCGGTCGACCAGGGAAATGACCCTGGGCAGGTTCTGAAGGGCCTCTTCCTTGTCCTTTGTGTTGCGGAATTTCCGGACAGCGGTGCGGGTTGATTTGGCGTAATACCTGTTCCTCAGCCGCTTGGCATTGTTTGACCGGATCCTTTTTTTTGCTGAATTGTGATTGGCCATAAAAGCTAAAATAATGTTCTGAAACTGTAGCCCGTAGGGGATTCGAACCCCTGTTACAAGGATGAAAACCTTGCGTCCTAACCCCTAGACGAACGGGCCGGTTTTTCCCTTAAAAAGGAGTGCAAATTTAAATCTTTTTTCTCAATCTCCAAAACTGTTTTTAAAAAAAACCCCGCAACACCGGCCCGGCATGGGAAATTTTCATTAAAATGTGGAATAAACGAAAAAAACGCATTATTTTGCATGCCTGACGGGGGCGCAAGCCAATGCCAGGCTTCGGGATGAAACGGGATGAAGCCGGCCCATGACCCTGCATACGCGCCGGCCATGGGTTTGTGTTGTTGTTTTTTCATAAATGGTCTGCCTGCAAAGGCTTATCAAAGCAATTTTTGTATATTTGTAGCCTGGAAACCCACCCGGACAACGCCCGATGCAATAAACCCAATAGTCAGATTAACCAATACAAAGAGAAAACCTATGAAAAATTTCAACTTTCGAATGATTGCCGTGATGCTGCTTGCGGCTGCCATGTTTTCCGGCTGTGGCATCAACAGGATGGTAAAAAACTATGAATCCGGCGTGAATTACACACCCGAGGTCAACCCCCTGGAAAACCACGGCGGACAGGTTGCGGCCAATGTGAAGGGAAACATTGCGGAGGGCTATTTCCACCGCAAGGCCATGCTGGAGGTCACCCCAGTTCTGAAATACGAAGGGGGCGAGAAGGAATTGTCCACATTCACCCTCAGGGGAACCAAAACCACCAGCCCCGGAAGCATGGTGAACCCGGACAGGGCCTACGGCTTCGACTTGGCCAATGTGGTGGATTTCCAGCCGGAAATGCTCGAATCGGAGCTTTACGTCCGGGCAAGAATCTATAAGGAAGGCAATGCAGACAATGCCTCGATCCTTCCGGAAAGAAAAGTTGCAGACGGCGTCATCAACACCTCCCAGCGCATCCATCCCGACCACGATACCTCCACGGCCCCTCATGACTATGAGTTGGAAACCATCATCACCGAAAAGGCGGATCTTTATTTTGACTACATGCGCCACAACCTGAACACCCGCCTGCCGCTGAACCGTGCGGAAGAAAGCCAGGCGCGCATTGCAGCGCTTTCCGAGTTCCTGAAAAGAGGCTGGGAGATCAAGGCCATTGAAGTCAACGCCTGGGCATCTCCCGAGGGTGAGGTTGCCTATAACGAGGAATTGTCAGAAAAACGTTCCGTCACCGGCGAAAAGTACCTGAACGACTTGTTCAGCAGGCTTGAAAAGGAACTCGGCGAACCCATTGAACGGCCGGACCTGACTGTTTCCGCCAAAGGGGAAGATTTTGATGGCTTCATGACCAAGCTGAACGCTTCCAACCTGCCCGACAAGCAGGCCATTGCCAACGTCATCAACACCCAGATCGCCCCGGCCGAAAGGGAAAGAAGGATCAAGGACATGACCCTGATCTACGGGGAGATCGAAAAAATCCTTGAACCCCTCCGCCGTGCAGAATTCGTGGTCCACTCCTTCGAACCCAAGAAAACAGCCGAAGAGATTGCCGGCCTGGCCGTAAACGACCCTGCCCAGCTGGACGAAAAAGAACTTCTTTACGGTGCCACCCTCCACGACAATGCCCAGACCAAACTGGCCATCTACCGGTCTGCACAGCGCCTGTTCCCCCAAAGCTACAAGGGGTTCAACAATGCCGCCTGTGTCAACCTGAAGCTGGGCAACATCAACGAGGCCGCCGCCGATCTTGAAAAGGCCAACCAGCTGGCTCCCGGCAACGGACATGTCCAGAACAACCTCGGGGTGGTTGCCGCCTGGAAACAGGACGACGAGAATGCGAAGACCCTGTTCGAAGCCGCCCGGAACCAGGGCATCAACACCAGCTACAACCTGGGCACCCTGATGATCAGGAAAGGGGAATACCAGCAGGCATTGAATGCCTTCTCCGGACGGACCTGCACCCACAACATCGCCCTGGCACAGTTGATGGCAGGCAACGCCGGCGCCGCCCTCTCCACCCTGGACTGCGCACCGGAGTCCGCCAACGTGGCCTACCTCAAAGCCATCATCCACAGCCGCCAGAACCAGCCCAACAGGATGTACGAAAGCCTCAGGGAGGCGGTCCAGCTGGATCCCTCACTGAAAGAACTGGCAGCCAAAGACCGCGAGTTCATCCGCTACTTTGGTCAGAGCGAGTTCCAGGCCATTATTCAATAGCCTGCCGGCAACAATAATAAAAAGAGGCCGCCTTTCCGGGCGGCCTTTTTTTTACTGGCCTGTCGCACAACCTCCTTTCACGGAGCCAGACGCAGGCGCGTCATGCCCCGGGGGTAATCCTGGTTCATCGCATCCACGATCTTGCGAAAGTGGTCCGGGTAGGCCACAAAGTCGAGCGCGTTGATGTCCAGCAGCAGGATGCGCAGCTGGGGTTGCTGCTTCAGGTAGTTGAAATAGCTGTCCTGGATCTTTTCCAGGTATTCGTCCGGTATGCGCTGTTCGTATTCCCTGCCCCGGTGCCTGATGTTGTGCTGCAGTTTGCCCACGGAGACATAGAGGTGAACCAGGAGGTCGGGGCGGGGGATGTTGGCGTTCATGATGTTGAACAGGGTGATGAACAGCTGGTATTCGTCATCATTCAGCGTCTTGCGGGCAAAGATCAGGGATTTGTTCAGGAAATAATCCGAAATGGTAAAATCGGTGAACAGCTCCTGGCTGGCCAGCTCCCTGCGCAGCTGCTGGTAGCGCTCCGCCAGGAAGGAAAGTTCCAGGGGAAAGGCATATTTCTCGGGATCCTTATAAAACCGGGCAAGAAACGGATTGTCTTCGAACTGCTCCAGGATAAGCTTCCCGTTGAATTGTTCGGCAACCTTGCCGGCCAGGGTGGTCTTCCCCGCCCCGATATTCCCTTCTATGGCAATGTAGTTGTAGCGCATACCATTGTGTTAGCTTACGGCTTGCTGATCTCCCTCCACACGGCGCACCCAGAGGGGGTCGCCGCAATCCCTTAACAGCTGGGAAACGTTCTTATTCAGGACAGGGTGCATCAGACCCGGGGCGATATCCGCCAGGGGCTGCAGGGCAAAACGCCTTAGGTGAAGACGGGGATGGGGCAGATAAAGGCCCGGTCCGTCCATGATGTCTCCGTCATAAAAAAGCAGGTCGATGTCGATGACCCGGGATTCCGGGGTGCCGGAATGGCTCCTGCGCCTGCCCAGGCCGGCTTCCACTTCCAGAATCACCTCCATCAAGGCCGGCGGCGACAGGGTGGTCTGCAAACACGCCGCCTGGTTGAAAAACGCGGGCGCGGGCCCCATGCCCCAGGGTTCGGACTCATACAGCGGGCTCACCCGGATCAGCTTCCCTGCGCGTTTTTCGAGCATGTCCAGGGCCCGGGAGAAGGCAGTGGCCACCCGGCCCTGGTTGCCGCCCAGCAAAATATAGGCTGTATGCATGTCTGAATGGTTCTCCGGCCCGGGGCACATCCCCCTGCCGGCCACAGCAAAATTGGACAAAAAAAACGGGAAGACAAAATCCCGAAGGGTCAAAACCCAGCAAACTTTTCCCTAAATTTGTTTCCTGTGGGCTAAACAAAATGCCTGTTTCCATGAAGTACTCCAGGCCGTCCTTTCTTCAAAAGCCTGCCCTTGCGGGCACCAGGCCTGATTGAACCTTAAATCCAATGACCTATGAAGCAGTTTTTTAAATTCATGTTTGCCTCCCTGCTGGGATTCCTTATCGGGATGGTCCTGGTATTTTTCCTGTTCCTCGGTCTGATCGCCTCTGTGGCCAGTCTGACCAGGAAAGACGTGGTGGAGGTCGCACCCCACTCTGTGCTGCACTTCTCCTTCGAATCGGAAGTGGTCGACCGGGGCGGGCAGAACCCCATCGACAACATGGACTACCTGTCCCTGTCCTTCAGCCAGACCACCGGGCTCAACGACCTGATCCGCAACCTAAGGAAGGCAAAAGAGGACGAAAACATCGAAGGGGTGTACCTGGACATGGGCATTGTTCAGGCCGGATGGGCCACCATAGGGGAGATTCGGGAGGCCCTGGAGGACTTCAAAGAGTCCGGCAAATTCATCATCAGCTACGGGGAGGCCTACTCCCAGAAAGCCATATACCTGGCCAGCGTGGCCGATGAAGTGTACCTTCATCCGGAAGGCGCCATCGACTTTCGCGGCCTGAACGCCGAGCTGATTTTCCTGAAAAACATGCTGGACCGCCTGGGCATCGAGCCCCAGGTCATCCGGCACGGCAAATACAAAAGCGCCGGCGAACCCTTCTTTCTCGAAAGCATGAGCCAGGAAAACAGGGAACAGACCCTGGCATACATCTCTTCCATCTGGAACAATGTGCTGGGTGATATTGCCCGGTCGCGCGGCGCCACCATCAACCACCTGGGCGGGGTGGCCGATGATTTTCTGACGCGCAATGCCGAGCTGTCACTTGCTTCCGGCATGATCGACGGGGTGCTTTACCAGGACGAAGTCATGGAACTGCTCAACGGAAAGATGGCACGCGACAAGGACGATAAGGTCAACCTGGTCAGCCTGGCCCAATACAACCGGGCACCCCTTCCCAAAAGCATGGTGGCTCCCCGGCCCCGGGACAAGGTGGCCGTCATCTATGCCTCGGGCAACATCCTCCCGGGTGCGGGCAGCGAACGGACGATCGGATCGGCAGGCATGGCCAAAGCCATCCGCGAGGCCCGGCTTGATGAAGGCGTCAAGGCCATCGTGCTCCGCATCAACTCCCCGGGCGGAAGCGCCATGGCATCGGATGTGATCCTGCGCGAGGTCACCCTGGCAGCCAGGGAAAAGCCGGTCATTGCCTCCATGGGGGATGTGGCGGCCTCCGGGGGATATTACATCGCCAGCAGGGCGGACAGGATCCTGGCCAGTCCCACGACCATCACAGGCTCGATCGGGGTGTTCGGGATGATCCCCAACATGAAGGACTTCTTCAACCAGAAGCTGGGCATCACTTTTGACAACGTAAAGACCAATGAGTATGCAGACCTGGCCAGTGTAAGCAGGCCGCTGACCCGGGCAGAGGAAATGATCATCCAGGAGGAGATCGAACGGATTTACGACACCTTCGTAGGCCATGTCGCGGAGGGGCGTGACATGCCGGCCGGCACAGTGGACGAGCTGGGCCAGGGACGGGTATGGAGCGGGGCCGAGGCCAGGCAGCACGGGCTGGTGGATGAATTCGGCGGACTCCGGGATGCCATCGAACAGGCCGCAGAGATGGCTGAACTGGAGACCTGGCGTGTGGTCGAGTATCCCGAGCGGAAGGATTTCCTGACCCGGCTGATGGAAGACTTCGGCGGGATCAGCGAGCGCCGGCTTCAACACCGCCTGGGGCCCGCCTACCACTATTACAGGCAGGTGGAGGAGATGAACCGGATGACGGGCATGCTGATGCGGCTGCCTTACGAGCTGACCCTGGAGTAAGCACCGCAATGCCTGTTAAAAACGGTGGCCGGGGGAATGGCATTCCCCCGGCCACTGCATTCCTTACCGCAGCCTGTGCGAACTGATACCGGGCTTGCCCCACATCAGGAACACCGCCTGGGCGATCTCGCTGTTCTGAATATAGTGGCCCCTGACCGGGTCAAATTCCCCGGCCAGAAGGGGAAACAATTCGGCTCCAGGCCCTTTCGCATAAAAAGGCACCAGGGAATTCGTGTGATTGTCGCTGTGCCAGACCCCATCGGGCAATTGCCCTTTGCCCCGGCTGACCACGGGCGCCATCACCGGATCGGGATGGTCCGGTCCGGTCAGGTAGCCCGTCTCATGGTCGCTGGTGACGATCACCAGGGTCTCCTCCCAGCTGCTGTACCGTTCGACCCAGTCCACCACGGCCTCCACGGTCCGGTTGAAATCGATCTGCTCCTCGATCATCCGGCCCAGGTGGTTGTCATGCCCTGCCCAGTCGATGGCACCGCCTTCGATCATGACGAAAAACCCGGTTGGATTGTTCGACAAGACATTCAGGGCCGCCCGGGTCATTTCGACCAGGGTGGGAACCTCCGGGTTCAGGGGCCGTTCGAAGGGCAAAAGCGCCTCTTCCCCGCTCCTGCCGTAATGCAGGGTGGAATAAGCGCGGGGCACGCCCAGTACACGCGGGGGCGCAGGCCCATCGGCCAGCGACAGGAAGTCCTCCCGGGACTCAATGAAGGTCCACGGATCCCGCTGCCCATCGCCATTGGCATCCAGGACCAGCAAGGTCTCTCCGTCCACCACAAATTCGGTCCTCCCGTCATTGGCCTTCAGCTGTTCCCAAAACCCCCGGTTGCCTATGTACCGTTCTGATACCTGCTCGGGCTGCCCATCATTGTTGTAGTCGGGATTCCCTGCGCCCATGATCACGTCCAGGCGCGTGTGAAAGAGCAGGTAAGCGGCAATTTCCCCGAAGTTGTGCCGGCTTTCGTTATGGGCCGCAAAGCCCGCCGGGGTAGCATGGCTCAAAGGAACACTGGTGACCACCCCCGTGGATTTCCCCAGGGTCTTGGCTGCCTGGCTGATGTGGGTCAGGGTGTCTCCCCGGGTGCCGATGCCGATGGCCGTGCTGTAGGTTTTGATGCCGGTGGAGATGGCCGTGGCGCTTTCCGCACTCCCGGTGGCTGCCCGGTTCAGGTATTCCGCATTGGTCCAGGCATCCTGTGCGCTGTACCCTCCGGTATAAATCGTATCCCCATCGCTTATACGGGTCACGCTGTTGTAGGTGGCCGAGGCCAGCCTGATCCAGTCGGCCTGCTCATACACCTGGGCACCTTCCTGGCCGTGTTCGTAATAATTGGCCGCCAGCACATGGTTGAACCCCATGCCATCACCAATCAGCAGGATAATGTTCCTGGGCTCCGGGAGCCGGTTCGCATCTGCCGGGGCCCCCTCCGTAACGCCCTGGCAGGAAGCAAACCCCACCAGCGACAAAAAAAGGAAAAGGGGCAACGTAAACCTTCTGGTCATCTTCATACATTGAGAATTTTTGGTTATCCAACAAACATACCTCTAAAACAAGCAAGAAGCCACATTGTTCTTTCCAGCGTCGGATCAGTCAGGAATGAACCGGACGGCCGAAGCCTTGAAACTCAGCCAGACTGGTTTGCCGGGATGCAGGTCCATGCGATCCAGGGACTTCCTGCTCACGGAGGCCACGAAGGAGACGCCCTCTCCGCTTTCTGCCACGACCTCGACCCCCTGCCCCGAATGCAGCACCTCGGTGATGGTGCCGTGCAACTGGTTGACGGCCGAACTGTCGAGGCGGCCCTCCGACAGGAAAATATCTTCCTGGGGAACCATGACGAAGCCCCGCCCGGCACCTGCCTGTCCGACGAAAAAAAGGACCATGCCGTCCCCTACGCGGGCCTTGCACATCCCGACCTGGGAAGGGACCCCCTCCACCCGGCAGGCAAAGAGGTTTTTCACCCCGCCGAAGCGGGCCACAAACTCGGTGGCCGGGTGCCGGAACACCTCCTCCGGCGTCCCGCATTGCACCAGCCGGCCTTTTTCGATCACGGCCACCCTGTTGGCCAGGGTGGCGGCCTCCATGAAATCGTGTGTGACATGGATGACGGTCTTTCCGCCACGGTGTATCCTCCTCAGCAGGCTTCTGAGACCGGCTTTCAGTTTCACATCCAGGTTGGCCAGGGGCTCATCCAGAAGCAACACCTTGGGGTCGGACGCCAGGGTGCGGGCCAGGGCCACCCGCTGGGCCTCCCCTCCCGAGAGGGTCCCGGGATGGCGGTCCAGAAGGTGGGGGATCCCGGTTTCCGCTGCCAGCTCCCGGACACGCAAGTCCCTGTCCTGCCTGTTGGGAAGGATTTCCTTCAAAGGGTAACCGATGTTCTGCCTGACAGTCATGTGGGGAAACAGGCTCAGGTCCTGGTACACCAGCCCGATGCCCCTGCCTTGCACCTTGTCACGGGTAATGTCCCTGCCGTTGAGCAGGATGCGTCCGGAAGACGGCCGGATCAGTCCGGCCAGCACCTCCAGCAGGACCGTTTTGCCGGCCCCGCTCACCCCCAGCAGGGCCAGGTAGTCGCCCGATGCCACATGCAGGGACACTTCCTCCAGGGAAAAGCCGGGAAAGGACACACGAATATGGTCAATATCTAACATGCTCGGTTTTTTGGGCCAGAAGACGCAGCACAACAAATACGGCCAGGCATACCAGCACGAACACCGCCGCCACGGGCCGGGCATAGGCCAGTCCGAAGGACGCAAAGCGTTCCCAGATCAGGACCGGGGCCACCATGGGATGGTAGGCAATGATTACCACGGCCCCGAATTCGCTCAGCCCCCTCGCCCACATCATCGTCAGCCCGGTCAGGACCGACCGCCTGGCAAGGGGCAGGGAGATGGAGAAGAACACCCGCCAGGGGGAAGCGCCCAGGTTCAGGGCGGCCTTTTCCAGTTTTTCCGGCACGGCGGCAAACCCGTCCCGGGCTGCGTTCACCAGGAAGGGAAGACTGACAAAAGCCATGGCCAGAACGATCCCGGCCACGCCCCCGACAAACTGGATCCCGGCAGCCTCGCCCGCCTTTCCCAGCCAGCTGCCCCTGCTGACAAGCCCCAGCAGGGCGATGCCGGCTGCCGAATGGGGAATGACCACGGGCAGGTCGACGAGCCCGTTTACCAGCCCTTTGAACAGGAATTCCCGGCGGGCCAGGACATACGCCAGGGGGACGGCGCCCAGTCCGAAGACCAGGGTTCCTGCCAGGGAACAGAGCAGGGTGAGCCGGATGCTGCGCAACACCTCCGGATCGGTCACCGTTTCCGCGTATTGCCCGCCCGATGTCTTGAGGAAGAGCCCCGCCACCGGGGCCACGACAAACAGCAGCACGGCTCCGCCAAGGAAAAGAAACACCAGCCTGATTTTCCAGTTCTGCAGCATGCCGCCGTCTTTGATTGCCTGTCCGTACAAGACAGGCAAAAATAACCACAATTAAGGGAACAACCTCCTTTCGGGGGAATTTTGTAATTTCGTGCAGCAAAACCATCCGATGGAAAGGTACCTTCGCAACGAATCCATGCTGAGCCCGGAAGAAAACACCCGGCTGCGCCGCTTTCACGTGGCCGTTGTGGGCTGTGGCGGATTGGGGGGGCACATCCTGGAGATGCTTGCCCGGCTTGGCATCGGGTACCTGACGGCCATCGATTCCGATGTGTTCGAACCTTCCAACCTGAACCGGCAGCTGTTGTCCCATCCGGGGAACCTGGGCAGGCCCAAGGCCGGCGAAGCCAGAAGGCACCTGGGGAGGGTCAACCCCGACATCAAGGTCCGGGCCCTGCAGACCCGGCTCACCAGGGAGAATGCAGGGGAATTGCTGCAGGGCCACGACCTGGTATGCGATGCACTGGACAGCATTTCTTCGCGCAAGGTGTTGCAGGAGGCGGCCGGCAGGCTCGGCATACCCCTTGTCTCGGCAGCCATTGCCGGCTGGTATGCCCAGATCACCACGGTCTTCCCGGGCGACCGCACCCTGGACCTGATCTATCCCGAAGGGGCGGACAAGGGCATGGAGACCAGCCTGGGCAACCCGTCCTTCACCCCGGCCCTGGCGGCCTCCATACAGGTGGCTGAGGCCCTGAAGGTGCTGCTGGGAAAGGGCAGCCCGCTCAGAAACCGGATCCTTGCGATCAATACCCTGGATCAGGTTTATGAAATCATTGACCTGTTGCCGGACCATCAGGATGCGGCCCGGCAACCCAACACCACCAAGCCATGATCCCGTTCGAAAAGGCCCTGGAGACCGTCCTGCGCCAGGCCAGGCCCACCGGCACGGAACGCATCCCCTTCCAGGAATCCCTGCACCGCATACTGGCAGAGGATGTCTACTCGGATGTGGATATGCCCCCCTTCGACAAGGCCGCCATGGACGGATATGCCTGCCGGCGCAGCGACCTGGGGGAAGAGTTGCGGGTCGTTGAGGTCGTTGCAGCAGGGCAACTGCCAACGAAAAAGACCGGCCCCGGAGAGTGCACCAGGATCATGACCGGCGCCATGGTGCCGGAAGGCGCCGACACGGTCATCATGGTGGAGCATACAGAGGCCACCGGACGGGACCGCATCCGCTTCACAGGAGAAAAAACGGCCCCCAACATCGCCCGGAAAGGGGAAGACGTGCGCACGGGGGACCTGGTCTGGGAACGGGGCATGCCCGTGATGCCCCGGCACATTGGCATGCTGGCCGCCACAGGCTGTGTCCGCCCCCTGGTGGCCAGGCGGGTCCGGGTGGGCATCCTCTCCACGGGAGACGAACTGGTGGAGCCCGAAACACTGCCCCCGCCGGGCAAGATCCGCAACACCAACGGGTTCCAGCTGACCGCCCAGGTTCGGGCCATGCATTGCATCCCCCACTACATGGGCATCATCCCCGACGATGAAAAGGCAACCGAACGGGCCCTTTCCAAAGCCCTGGCGGAAAATGATGTGGTGGTCCTCAGCGGCGGGGTGTCGATGGGAGACTACGATTTCGTGCCGGAGATCATGAAAAAAACCGGGGTGGAGATCCTCTTCCGCAAGGTCGCGGTCAAACCCGGACGGCCAACCGTTTTTGGCCGCACGGACCGTTCTGTGGTGTTCGGCCTGCCGGGAAACCCGGTTTCTTCCTTTATCAATTTTGAAGTATTTGTCAAACCCTTGTTGTACGCCATGATGGGGCATGACTTCCAACCTCCCGTTCATCGCCTTCCGCTGGGAACCGGCTTTTCGCGCAGAAAGGCCGACCGCCTCGAGTTTGTGCCGGTTCGCATGGAGGATGGCGGCCAGGTGGTGCCGGTCACCTACCATGGCTCGGCCCACCTCCAGGCCATCTGCCTTGCCACAGGGATCATGGCCATACCCATCGGTGTCAGTGACATCCAGAAAGGAACCCCCGTTGATGTTAGACCGCTTTAACAGAAAGATCAATTACCTGCGCATCTCGGTAACCGACCGGTGCAACCTGCGCTGCCGTTACTGCATGCCGGAAGAAGGGGTTTGCCTGCTCAGACATGAGGACATCCTGTCCTATGAAGAGATCCGGGAGGTCGTGTCGGTGGCCGTCCCCCTGGGCATTGACAAGATCCGGCTTACCGGGGGAGAGCCCCTGGTGCGAAAGGACATCGTGGAGCTGGTGGCCATGATCGCTTCCGTTCAGGGGGTCAGGGATATGGCAATGACCACCAACGGGATCCTGCTGGAACGGTATGCAGAATCCCTGGCGAAGGCAGGCCTTCACAGGGTCAACGTCAGCCTCGACACGGTGGACGAGGAAAAATTCAGGCAGGTGACCCGGGGCGGAGACATCCGCAGGGTGTTTAGCGGCATCGAAGCCGCACGCAGGGCCGGCCTCAGCCCAATCAAGATCAACTGTGTGGTCGGGGGTGAACACAGGGAGGAAGAAGCCATGGCGGTGCGGCAATACTGCCTCGACCACGGACTGGAAGGGCGGTTTATTCCGCAGATGGATCTGGGTTCCGGTGATTTTGGCATCGTGGAGGGTGGCAGCGGGGGAGACTGTGTCCATTGCAACCGCCTGCGCCTGACAAGCAACGGCAGGATGAAACCCTGCCTGTTCAGCGGACTGGAATACGATATCCGGGAGCTGGGAATCCGTCGGGCCATCGAATTGGCCCTGGGGGCCAAGCCTGAAAAGGGCACCCTCAACCAGGGCGGCTGCTTCCACCAGATCGGGGGCTGAGCCAGGGGAAGGACTTGCAGGGCCAGGACAGCTCCCGGCCGGACAAGGGCCACCCCGTCCCGTATGAAACATAAACCATTGACACACCAACGGTCCATGACAAATAAACTTTCCCATACCGATGCAGCAGGCAAGGCCCGCATGGTCGACGTGGGGGGCAAGCCCACCCAGCAGCGCTCGGCCACAGCCAAAGGCTTTATCAGGCTGCAGGCCCATACCGCCCGGCTTATCGGGGACAACGAAGTCAAGAAGGGGGATGTGCTGACCGTGGCCGAGATCGCCGGCATTCAGGCGGCCAAGCAAACGGCAAGCCTGATCCCCCTCTGCCATCCACTGGCCATCACCTCCGTCCAGGTCAGGACCACCCTGCATGAGACCGGGGAACCAGGTGCCGGCGTCGAAGTGGTCGCCACGGTGCGCTGCAACGGCCAGACGGGGGTGGAGATGGAGGCCCTGACAGCCGTATCGGTCGCCCTGCTCACGGTCTACGACATGTGCAAGGCCGCAGACAAACAGATGGTCATCGAAGGCATTACCCTTGTGGATAAAACCAAACAATAGACCCATGGCATTAAAGATATTGTCCGTCAACACCTCGGCAGATAAGGGCACCATCAAGGAGCCCGCCGGGGAGATCACCCTGAACCACCTGGGGGTCATGAACGATGCCCATGCCGGGGCCTGGCACCGACAGGTCAGCCTGCTGGGTAAGGAAAGCATCGACCGCTTCTCCCGGGAAGCCGGCCGTTCCATTGCCTTTGGCGAATTTGCAGAAAACCTCACGACCGAGGGCATCGAACTGGTAAAAACCTCCCCGCTGGACCGGTTCGTGGGCCAGCATGTGGAATTGGAGGTCACCCAGATCGGCAAGGAGTGCCACGGCACATCCTGTGCCATTTTCCGGGAGGTGGGCCATTGCGTCATGCCCAAAGAGGGCATCTTCGCCCGGGTGATCCGCCAGGGGTCCCTGCGTCCGGGAGATGTGCTGGAGTACGTTCCCAGGGTGCTTCGTTTTCAGGTGGTCACCCTGAGCGACCGCGCCAGCAAGGGACAGTATGAGGACCGCAGCGGCCCGCGCATCGTGGAAATCCTCCAACGGCATTTTGAAGGCAAGCCCCGGCAGATCAAAGTCAGCCACAGTGTCATCCCCGACGACACCTCCAGCCTGCAAGTCCTTATTGAACGCACTGTGTACGACGAGGTGGATGTGATCATCACCACCGGCGGTACCGGGATCGGACCCCGCGACATCACGGTGGAAACCATTGGCCCCATGCTCGACAAGGAAATCCCGGGCATCATGGAAATGATCCGGGTCAAGTACGGCCAGAAGAAGCCCAACGCCCTTCTCAGCAGGGGCGTTGCCGGCCTGATGGGAGGCACGCTCATCTACACCTTGCCGGGCAGCGTCCGGGCAGTCAATGAATACATGGAAGAAATCCTCAAAACCCTGGAGCACCTGATTTATATGCGCCACGGCCTGGACGTGCACTGAGGCAATCGAACTTTTCGGGAAAAGGCCCGCCAGCATGGCGCGGGCCCGGTGCCAGGCTGCCGTGCGGGTTGCCCGGGGGAGGGCGCTCCTCACGGCAGCGGCTCCGAAGGGCAGATCAGAACAATCCGGAGATGTTTCCGTCCTTGTCGATGTCGATGTTCTCGGCCGAGGGGTGGGACGGCAGGCCGGGCATCCGCATGATGGTGCCGGCAATGGGAATGAGGAAGCCGGCACCGGCTGCCACTTCAAACTCCCGGATCTTCACGGTGAAATCCCTGGGGCGGCCCAGCTTGTACTGGTCGTCCGACAAAGACTTCTGCGTCTTGGCCACGCATACCGGCAACTTATCGATGCCAATCTTCTCGAATTGCTTGATCTGTGCCTTGGCCTTGATGGTATACTCCACGTGATCGGCTCCGTATAGTTTGGTGGCGATGGTGTGAAGTTTCTTTTCCACGTCCCAGTCGAAGTCGTACAGGGGCTCGAAACAGGTGGTGCATTTTTCCGCTTCCTGGCGAACCAGTTCGGCGAGTTCGGTGGCGCCTTCCCCACCTTTCTCCCAGGCCTCACAGACGGCCACCTTCACACCGAGTTCCTCGCAACGGGCCCTGACCACAGCGATTTCCTCGTCGCTGTCGGTGGCAAATTTGTTGATCGCCACCACCGGCTTGAGGTTGAAATGCCGGATGTTCTCGATGTGCTTCTCCAGGTTTGGCAAGCCGGCCTCCACGGCCTCCGGGTTGGCATCCTTCAATCCGGCGAGTTTTACGCCCCCGTGGTACTTGAGCGCCCGGATGGTCGCCACGACGACCGAGGCATTCGGGGTCAGTCCGCCATACTGGCACTTGATATTCAGGAATTTTTCCGCCCCGAGCTCGGAAGCAAAACCAGCTTCGGTCACTACATAATCCGACAAGGTCAATCCCATTTTGGTCGCAATCAGGGTATTGGTCCCCTGGGCGATGTTGGCAAAGGGCCCCCCATGGATGATGGCCGGGTTGCCCTCGATGGTCTGCACCAGGTTGGGCATGATGGCGTATTTCATGAGTGCGGCCATGGCGCCCTGGGCTTTGAAGTCGCGGGCATATACCGGCTGGTCGTCATAGGTGAAACCCACCAGGATGTTTCCGAACTTCTCTTTGAGGTCTTCCAGGTCCTTCGCCAGGCACAGGGCCGCCATGATCTCGGAGGCCGCCGTGATGTCGAAACCCGTCTGACGGGGGATGCCCTGCTTGGGCCCCCCGAGGCCCACGATGATGTCGCGCAATGCCCGTTCATTCATGTCGATCACCCGCTTCCAGATGATCTTGCGGGGGTCCAGGTTCAGGCTGTTGTTCTTGCTTTGCAGGTGGTTGTCGATCAATGCGGAAAGCAGGTTGTGCGCCTTCTCGACCGCGGCAAGATCTCCCGTGAAGTGCAGGTTGATGTCCTCCATGGGCAGCACCTGGGCACGACCACCTCCGGCAGCGCCGCCCTTGATGCCAAATACGGGACCCAGTGAAGGCTCCCGGATGACGACCGTGGTTTTCACGCCAATGCGGTTGAGGCCTTCTGTAAGCCCGATCGAAGTGGTCGTCTTTCCTTCCCCGGCAGGGGTCGGGGTGATGGCCGTGACCAGGATGAGCTTTTTCTTGCGCACCACTTTTTCGTCGATCAGCCGGACCGGCAGCTTGGCAATGAATTTACCGTACTGGTGGAGGTCTTCTTCCGCCACCCCCAGCTTGGCGGCTATCTCCGTGATGGGCCTCATTTTGGAGGCCTTGGCAATCTCGAGGTCGCTGTTCATGGAATCAGGGTTTTTTGGTTCTTAATCGGATGGGTTGGATTCTATTTATTACCTTCGTAAACCAATAAATCAAGGGATTTGTTTAGCGAACCGGGCTGATTTGTACGAAAATAACAACAAAATCGGAATGGATGAACAAAACCGCGCTGATTGTCTTCGCCGTGCTCATGAGCCTCCCGGCCGCATCCTGTAAAAAAAGCATCAAAGCCATGCTTGAACCGGGCGTCAGCACGGAACTGGCCCGGTACCGGGCAAGGCAGGTCAGTGACGTTTCCTACGAGCTGTTCTTTCACATTCCCCGGGAGCGGGACCTCCCCGTGGAAGGGCAGGCCCGGATCCGGTTCAGCCAGGCCCGGGCCCAGTATGGGGTGGTGCTTGACTTCCAGGGGCCGGGGAAGAACATAAGGCAAGTCATGGTCAACGGCCGGGAGGCCGACTGGCAGTTCCTGAACGGGCACATCATCATCCCCTCCTCTTATGTGGTGCCATACGGCAACGAGGTGGACATCCTGTTCCTATCGGCCGACCAGGCCCTGAACCGGTCCGACGACTTCATGTATACCCTGTTTGTTCCCGACCGGGCTTCCACGGCCTTCCCTTGTTTTGACCAGCCGGACCTGAAAGCCAGGTTCACGCTAAGCCTGAGCATCCCCGAAGGATGGACAGCCGTCTCCAACGGCCCTGCCGCCTCCGTTCTGGCGACCGGAAACCGCAAGACCGTTTCCTTTGCGGCGGACCAGCCCATACCGACCTACCTGTTTGCCTTTGCCGCAGGGCAATTTGACACCTTCACCGAAGAACACGGCGGCCGGGAAATGACCCTGTACCACCGGGAAACGGATACCCTGAAACTGGCACGCAACCTGCCGCACATCTTCCGTCAGCATGCCCTGGCCCTGGAATGGCTGGAGGAATACACCGGCATCCCTTACCCCTTTGGCAAAATGGACATGGTGCTGTTGCCCGGTTTCCAGTACAGCGGCATGGAACATCCGGGTTGCATCTGGTACCGGGATGCCCGCCTGTTGCTTGACGAGCATCCGCCCATCAGCCAGCAACTGTCCAGGGCCAGCCTGATCGCCCATGAAACGGCCCATATGTGGTTCGGCAACCTGGTGACCATGCGGTGGTTCGATGATGTCTGGCTGAAGGAGGTCTTTGCGGGGTTCATGGCCGATAAGATCGTCAACCCGCAGTTCCCGGAGGTCAACCACGACTTGCAATTCCTGCTGAGCCATTATCCCCGGGCGGCTGCCATCGACCGCAGCCGGGGAACCCATCCCATCCGGCAACCGCTCAGCAACATGAAACAGGCAGGGACATTGTACGGAGCGATCATTTACAACAAAGCCCCTCTCGTGTTCCGCGAGCTGGAAATGGCCATGGGAGGGCAGGCCTTTCGGGCTGCCGTGAGGGATTACCTTCGGGAATTTTCCATGGACAATGCCGACTGGGACGAACTTGCCGCGGTATTTGACAGGCACACCCCCCTGGATGTAAAGCAGTGGAGCGACCTCTGGATTTATGGCACGGGCATGCCGGACATCACCACTGCCGGCATGAACGAGGAAAGCCTCCGCGGCATGCACCACCTGATGCTGCATGAGGAGTTCCTGCAGGGCAAACACCGGCCCATGGACTATTTCCAGGTCTTGCTTTCCGCCCTCTTTGGGGAGCCCAACCCCCAGCTGGCCCGCTACCTCGCCGACAACCTCCGTTTGGTATACTGGCGCTTTCTGGATGATTCCGGGCGGCGGCAATACGGGCCGGCCATGGAAAGGCTGTTGTGGGACAGGCTTGTGGAAAGCAAGCCATCAGAAAAAGCCGTGTACCTGGAGGCCTACCTGTCGACGGCCCAGTCGGAAACGGCCCTTCACAACATGCTGGGACTGCTGGAAGGAAACATTGTGGTGGAGGACCTGGACCTGTCTGAGTCGCAACGCTTTTCACTGGTCGCCGCACTGAAGCTCCGGGAGCATCCCGAGGCCTCCCGGCTCCTGGAAGCACACCTGGAAATGACGGACAACCCGGACCGCAGGCGTCGCCTGGAATTCCTGCTGCCGGCCCTGTCGGATGAACCAGGCGACAGAGACCGTTTTTTCGAAAACCTGCGGGACCCCGTCAACAGGAGGCCGGAACCCTGGGTGCTGGAAGGATTGTCCTACCTGCACCACCCGCTGCGCAGGGAGGCGGGGCGCAGGTACATCCTGCCCGCCCTGGAGATGCTGGAAGAGATCCAAAGCACGGGGGACATTTTCTTCCCCCTTAACTGGCTGGAGTCAAGCCTTGGGGCGTACAGCGATCCGGCCACAGCCTCCCTGGTGGAGGAGTTCCTGGACAAGCATCCCGGGCTGAATGACAACCTCCGGCTGAAAGTGCTTCAGGCGGCCGACCTGCTGTTCCGCTCCGCCGCCCTGGCGGATGGGCGCCATGATTGACGGCCGGCCGTTTCAGAGGCTGACATCGATGCCCGCTTTAAAGAAGGGGTTGTCGTAATAGACGGCACTGGCCTCATTGAAATTATACAGCACCATCACATTGAGCCGCACCCTGGGCCCCATCCTAAAACCATAGCCCGCTCCCAGCAACATATTCCGCTCGGTGGTACGGGCCCTGTCCCGGGCCTCCGGGCCGGCCCCCTCAACGAACGACCGGGATTGCACACTCAGCCATTCGTGCTCGGCGTGGATGAAGGCCTGCGACACCACCCTCAGGCGCGCGAACAGGCTGCCCCCATAAACATGCGAATGGATGGGGTCACCAAACCACCGCTCATGCGAATACTGGTACATTCCTCCCAGTCCGGCAGAAATCCGGTTGGTGAGGCGGTAGCCCGCGTGCATGTTCAGGCTGACCGCCGTGAAGGTCCCGAACTGCAATCCCACGAAGCCACCCACAAACAGTCGTTCACGCGTGGACAGGTCCCTGACATCGGCCTCCTCATCTCGTTGCGGACCGTCCAGTATCTGCCCGTAAAGGGTCAGGGGAAGCAGCATAAGGAAGACTGGGACAAACAGCAATTTTTTCATGGGGTGGATCATTTTCAGATGTGACAAAAGGCCATGCCGGATACTGTGGTTGCTCACAAATTTCACGCCAGAACGCCACCGAGGGCCTTCATCATGGCGCTGGCCTTGAGCAGGCATTCTTCATACTCCCTTTCGGGGTCTGATCCGATGGTGATGGCGCTGCCGGCCATCATGCTCAGGTAGGAGGATTTCCTGTTGTATTGGATGGAACGGATCACCACATTGAAATCAAAGTCCATGGAAGGGTTGAAATAGCCGACCGCCCCGGAAAACAACCCCCTTTTCCTGTTCTCATAAGTTTCTATCAGCTGCATGGCCCGGATCTTCGGGGCCCCCGTCATCGACCCCATCGGAAAGGCGTGCCGGATGGCATCCACCGCATGGAAGCCATGGCCCAGTTCTGCAGTGACCGTGGAGATCATCTGGTAAACCTGCCTGAAGGGATATATGCCATACAACTCGGGAACCCCGACACTTCCCCTGCGGGCCGTCCGGGACAAATCGTTGCGAACCAGGTCGACGATCATGACATTTTCGCTGCGCTCCTTCGGATCCCGATGGAGCTGTTCCGCCAGCCTTGCATCACTTTGCGGGTCGGATCCCCGGGCAATGGTCCCCTTGATGGGCTGGGAAACGAGGGTACGTCCCTGTTTCCTGAGAAAGCGTTCCGGGCTCGCACACATAAGGAACCTGTCGCCCAGGGCAAGGTAGCAGGAGAAAGGCGTGGGAGACTGCGCATTGAGACGGCAATAAGTGGTCAGGGGGTCGATGGCCGCATCCCCCGCGTGGAATTCCACGCAGTAATTCATCTCGTAGATATCTCCCTGCTGGATGTGCTGCCTGATGGCGCGGACGCATTCCAGGTAGCGTTCTTTCGAGACCCTTGCCTGCAGGCGGATCGACGCCCGATAAGGGCCTGCCCTTTCCCCATCCTGGTTCCCGGCTTCCGTAAATCCCGCGGACCCGCCCGGGGCCGGCCCGTCCTCCTTTACCGCCTGTGGCGGACCGCATAGCTCCCTGTACACGGCCTCCGGCTCGGAGAATTCCCCGTATCCCGGCAAACAGCCAATATGAAGACCACGCTTGTCGGCAATGACCAGGACGACAGGCTGGAAAAAGTGAATAACGGGCATGCCGATGCCGTCGTCATGGCCGGAGGTCAGGTTTTCCAGCTCATTCTTGAGTTCGTAAGACAGGAAACCGAACAGCCAGTCCCGGGTCTGGTCACAAAAAGCCCTGAGGCCGGACAGGGAATCTGTTCCGTTTCCGGAAAAAATCCTGGCCGCCCCCAGGGCATAAGCCTGATGAAAACCGGAGTAGGGATCGCCGGAAAAACCATTCCCGTTCAGAAAGCATTGGGTGGGAAAATGACGTTGCCCCCAGCGCAACACCTCCTGATGGCCAGGAACCGGCACCCCCGGAAAAGTCACAAACCGGCGTCCCACAAGCCTTACACCTCGAAGGTGTCCCCGCTCCTGAGCAAATCGTTGACCGACCTGATCCTGGAGGATTTTTTGGCCTGCTCGATCTGCTCCTCCAGCAGGTCGTCGTAGGTCTCAAAGGGTGCCGAGCGGATCACCCCCATGGCCACCGGAAATTCCGGTCCGGCCATGCGGCCGATCATGCGGTGTATGCCGGGATCCCTGTTGTACTGGTCGTGTACCAGGATATCGCTTTTCACCACCCCGTTATCTCCAATGGTGACCACTTTGAGGTGGTTGCCCACCAGCATGATGCCTTTATCGCGGTTCTTGCCAAAGATCATGGGCTCGCCGTGACGCAGGATCAACTGCTTCTCGTCCCGGTGTTCCCGGTCCACTACTTCGCCGTGGGTTTTATCTGCGAAGATGATGCAGTTCTGCAGGATCTCCACCACGGAAGTCCCGTCATGCTTGGCCGCCTCATACATCACCTCCGTCATGAGCTTCACGTTGTTGTCTGGCACCCGGGCAAAAAAGGTCCCCTGGGCCCCCATTACCAGGCCGGCGACAATGAAGGGGTGTTCGATGGTGCCGTATGGGGATGTCTTGGTGACGGATCCCATGGGGGTGGTCGGGGAGTACTGCCCTTTGGTCAACCCGTAGATCTGGTTGTTGAACAACATGATGTTGACATCGATGTTGCGGCGCAGGATGTGGATGAAGTGGTTCCCGCCGATGGCCATGGAATCCCCGTCACCCGTGGCAATCCAGACGCTGAGTCCGGGGTTGGACAGTTTCAGCCCGCTGGCGATGGCGGCGGCCCGGCCATGGATGCCATGAAATCCATAGGTGTTGACATAATAGGGGAAACGGGACGAACAGCCGATGCCCGAGACCATGGCAAAATTTTCCTTGCGGTAACCGATCTTGGGAAACACATTGCCCACAGCGGCAAGGATCGCATGCGCCCCGCAGCCGGGACACCACTTGACCATCTGGTCGCTGACGAAATCATCCCTGGTCAGTTCCACCGGCGAAGCCTCTATTCTTTCTTTTTCTAACATGGTGCTTATTCCTCCAATAGTTTTGTGAACACCTCGGTTAATTCCTGGACATGGAAGGGCAGTCCCTGTACCTTGTTAAACTGGTAGTACCTGTATTCAGGCAGGGTGATGCGCAGGTAATTGACAAACTGTCCCATGTTCAGTTCACATACCAGGATCTTTTTAAACCTTGAAAACACATCGGCAGTATTTGATGGCAGCGGCTTGATGTAGTTAAAGTGCGCCATGCTGATGCTTTTGCCTTCCTCCTGCATCTTTTTGACCGCGGAAAGCAGGGCGCCTTCGGTGCCGCCCCATCCGACCACAAGCAGATCGCCCGAACCGGCTCCGACAAGCTCCTGCTGGGGCAGGTGGTCCGCAATGCGGTTCACCTTTTCCTCACGGATATTGACCATGAGCTGGTGGTTGAGCGGGTCGGTCGAAACATTCCCGTCGATATTGGTCTTCTCCAGTCCGCCGATGCGGTGGCGCAGCCCTTCCGTTCCCGGCACCGCCCACTGCCTGACCAGGGTCTTCTCATCCCGGCGGTATGGCTTGAAGCCCTTGTCATTGGGCGTGGCCATCGGGGGTTTGATCTCCGGAAGATCCTCCACATTCGGAATCCGGAACAGTTCGGAACCAAAGCCCAGGTAACCGTCGGTCAGCAGAATGACCGGGGTCATGTGCTCCATGGAATATTTGGCCGCCATATAGGCATAATAAAAGCAGTTGGCCGGGCTGGAGGCGGCCATGACCATCATGGGACATTCGCCGTTGCGCCCGTAGAGGGCCTGCATCAGGTCAGACTGTTCGCTCTTGGTGGGCATGCCGGTCGAGGGACCCGCGCGCTGGACATTCACCACGATCAGGGGCAGCTCGGTGATCACGGCCAGGCCGAGGGCCTCGCTTTTGAGTGACAGGCCGGGACCTGAGGTGGTCGTCACAGCCATGGACCCGCCGAAGCTGGCCCCGATGGCGGAGCAAACCCCGGCAATCTCGTCCTCGGCCTGGAATACCTTTGTACCGAGAGACTTGTATTTAGAAAGCTCCATGAGGATCTCCGTGGCCGGGGTGATCGGATAGGACCCCAGGAACAATTCCCTGCCGCTCCGTTCGGCGGCTGCCAGCAAGCCCCAGGCTGTGGCGATGTTCCCGGTGATGTTGCGGTAGATGCCCTTCTCCTTGGTGGCCGGTCCCACGCGGAAGGTGGAGTGAATGGCCTCAATGGTTTCCGCATAGGCATGGCCGGCCTTCAGGGCCACCTGGTTGGCCTGGGCCACCTTGGGCTTGTCTTTGAACTTTTTCTTGATGAACTCCAGGGTCGTGTCCAGGTCCCGCTCAAACAGGTAATAAGTGATGCCGAGCACGAACATGTTCTTGGTCCTTTCGGCCACCCGCTTGTCCACCCCCAGTTCCTTGAGGCTTTCCTGTGTCAGTTGGGTAATGGGGGCCTTGATCACCTGATAGGCGTCCAGGCTGCCGTCTTCCAGGGGGTTTCCCTGATAGCCTGCCTTTTCGATGGCCTTGCCTTCGAAAGCGCTGGTATCTGTCACGATGGTGCCGCCTGGCTTCACCCATTTGAGGTTTGCACGGAGGGAAGCCGGGTTCATGGCCACCAGCACATCACAGAAGTCGCCCGAGGTGAAGATCTTGCGTTGTCCCAGATGGACCTGAAAGCCACTCACCCCTGCGATGGTGTTGTGGGGGGCCCTGATCTCGGCGGGAAAATCCGGAAAGGTGGCCAGGTCGTTGCCTGATTGTGCGGCCGTCTCGGAGAACAGGCTGCCGGTTAATTGCATCCCGTCGCCCGAGTCCCCCACAAACTTGACCACCACATCCTCCAGTTCAACAGTTTTTGCCTTTTTTGTCATAGCGGAAGTCGGTTTTTATAAAAATAGTATTATCATATGGTTGCAGAACACTCCATGGATTTCACCCTGCGAAGTTATATGTTTAAATTGTAACAGGTCCTAAAAATCATCCTCTTTTTTCCCGGGAGCCTTTTACAAATCCCTGAGCGCCCCGCTTTTATTTAAATCAATTTCAAATTATGACCGCAGGCTGTTTTTTTATTGCGGGGGAATATTAAGCCCGTATCTTTGCATCGGAATTCATTTCATTTTTAACCTAAAATCGACAGCAATGGCTTACGTAATCAATGAAGATTGCACTGCTTGCGGCAGCTGCATTGACGAATGCCCGGTTGATGCAATCAGCGAAGGTGATATCTATGTGATTGACCCCGATGTTTGTACCGATTGCGGTGCATGTGCAGATGTATGCCCGGTGGAAGCAATTCACCCTGAATAATCCCCCTTTTTTGCGGGTTATTCCCGGCAAAGAAACCAAAGCCCGCCATCCCGATGTGCGGGCTTTTTTTTTCCGGAATCCCTAATAGAAACATCTCTTGACACAGCAAAAGCGATTAAAAGGCGGGGGCATGGAAGGAACCATGACCTTCTGGGGCCACCTCGAAGAACTTCGCGGCCACCTGATCCGTTCGGCCCTCGCCATCGTGGCCTTTGCCGCACTGGCCTTTCTCAACAAGGACTTTCTGTTCAATTACGTGATCCTGGCTCCCAAGGAGCCCTACTTCCTGACCAATCGCGCATTCTGCTGGGTTTCGGAGCATTTGAACCTGCCCGCCCTATGCATCAATGCCCGGCCCCTGAGGCTCATCAACATCGACATGGCCGGACAGTTTACCACCCACATCCTCACCTCGGTCATTGCCGGCCTGATCGTGGCCTTTCCCTATGTGGTTTTTGAGATATGGCGTTTTATCCGGCCGGGACTCAAGCCGGAAGAACGGGAACATTCCCGCGGGGCGGTGCTTGTCACCTCCGGCCTGTTCCTGATGGGTGTCTTGTTCGCCTATTTCCTGATCGTGCCCCTCTCGGTCAACTTCCTGGGCTCCTACCAGGTCAGCACGCTGGTGGAGAACCAGGTGGCCCTGCGGTCCTACATCAGCACCATCACCACCATCACCCTGGCCACCGGGGTGGTCTTCGAACTGCCCATCTTTGTGTTCTTTCTGAGCAAGATCGGGGTGCTTACCCCGGCGGTCATGAAAAAACACCGCAAGCTGGCCTTCGTGCTCATCCTGACCCTGTCGGCCATCATCACCCCGCCCGATGTGTTCAGCCAGATCATGGTGGGCCTGCCCCTGTACGTCCTGTATGAGATCAGCATCGGCATTTCCAAGAAAGTAGCCCTGAAGCTGGAAGCCGACATGGCCTGATCCGGTCTAAAAACATTTATGCCATCTGCTTGTTGTTACAGGAAAACTTTTTAATCTTCCTGTCATGAACAACGCACAATTCTATTTTGACCGCCCGGCCAACGAGCCGGTGTATCCCTACACCGAAGGCAGCCCTGAACGGCAGGCCCTCGAAAGGGAGATCGAACGCCAGAGCGCCATTGAAGTGGAGATCCCGCTGGTGATCGGCGGCAGGGAAATCCGCACCGGAAGGACGGGAAAGGTGGTTATGCCGCACCAGCACGGCCACGTTCTGGCCACTTACCACATGGCCACCGAAAAAGAAGTGAACCTGGCCATCGAAGCCGCCCGGCAAGCCCACAGGCAATGGGCCGTCATGTCCTGGGTGGAGCGGGTCTCCATCACCCTGAAGGCAGCCGAATTGCTTTCCGGGAAATACCGTTACCTGATGAATGCCGCCACCATGCTCGGGCAAGGCAAGAATACCTTCCAGGCGGAGATCGACGCCGTGTGCGAAACGATCGACTTCATCCGCTTCAATGCCCATTACGTGTCGGAGATTTACAACGACCAGCCCCATTCCGAAACCGGCAACCTCAACCGCATCGAGTACCGCCCGCTGGAAGGCTTCGTATTTGCCGTCAGCCCGTTCAACTTCACCTCCATCGCGGCCAACCTGGTGCTGGCCCCGGCGGTGCTGGGAAATACCGTGGTCTGGAAGCCATCCTCCACGGCCCTCTTATCGAATTATTACATGATGAAGATCTTCCAGGAAGCCGGGGTGCCCGGCGGGGTGATCAACTTCCTGCCCGGGCCCGGCAGCGAGGTGGGCGATATCGTCCTGAACCACAAAGACCTGGCCGGGGTACATTTCACCGGCGGCAACGGCACCTTCAACCACATCTGGAAGACCGTGGCCGGCAACCTGGAGAATTTCCGTGCCTATCCCCGCATCGTGGGAGAGACGGGCGGCAAGGACTTTGTCTTTGTACACCCCTCGGCCGATGTCGATGAGGTGGCCACCGCCCTGGTTCGCGGGGCTTTCGAATACCAGGGCCAGAAATGCTCGGCCGCTTCCAGGGCTTACCTTCCCGCCTCCCTCTGGGACTCCGTCAAGCGGCGCATCGACCGCAACATGAAGCTGATCCAGAAAGGGGATCCGAAGGACTTCTGCAATTTTGTCAATGCGGTGATCGATGAAAAGGCCTGGAACCGCATCATGGGCTATATCGACAAAGCCCGCCAATCGCCTGGTGCCGAGATCATTTTCGGCGGAACGGGAGACAAGTCGGCCGGTTACTTCATCGACCCGACCGTGATTCTCGCGCACGATCCCCATTTCATCACCATGGAGGAGGAGATATTCGGGCCCGTACTGACCATCCATGTTTACCAGGATGAGGACTTTGAAAAGACGCTTGCCCTGTGTGATGCCACCTCCCCTTACGGGCTGACCGGCTCCATTTTCAGCAAGGACCGCTATGCCACGGTGCAGGCCTGTGCCACGCTGCGGTATGCGGCCGGCAACTTTTACATCAACGACAAACCCACCGGGGCGGTCGTCGGCCAGCAGCCATTCGGCGGTTCCCGGCAGTCCGGCACCAACGACAAGGCCGGCAGCTACCTGAATCTGCTGCGCTGGATCACCCCGCGCACCATCAAGGAAACCTTCATGCCCCCGACCGACTTCCGGTATCCTTTCATGCACGAAAAGAAGTGCGGCTGCTGATGGTTTCTTCCCGGGAAGGACCCGGCACAGTCCGGCGCCTTACACCGTCATCTCACCCCGGAGCGGGGTTAGCAGGTATTTTTTGAGCCGGTCCAGGGGGTAGCCGTTGCCCAGCAGGTACATCAGCTTGGTGACGGCCGCTTCCGTGGTCATATCGTGGCCGCTGACCACCCCGATGCGCTCCATGCCGAGTCCTGTCTCATACTTTTTCATATCGACCGCCCCCCCCTGGCACTGGGTCACGTTGCAGACAAGAAGGCCCCTGCCGATGGCTTCTTCCAGGGCACCCAGGAACCATTCCCCGGTCGGGGCATTGCCTGAACCGAAGGTTTCCATGACCACCGCCTTCAGTCCCGGGATGCCCAGCGTGCAGCGCACCACCTCCGGGTTCATGCCGGGGAACAGCTTCAAAATGGCGATGTTGTTGTCCAGGTTGGTAAAAATGCGGAATTCCTGGGCCGTTGGCTGGTGGATGGCCGCCTCATTGTATTTGATGTCGACCCCGGCCTGTGCCAGCACAGGGTAATTCACCGAACGGAACGCCTCAAAATGCTCCGCGTTGTATTTGTGGGTGCGGTTGCCCCGGTACAGCTGGTATTCGAAATAGATGCAGACCTCCGGCACGATGGCCCGCCCGTTGCGGCGGGCTGCGGCGATCTCGATGGCTGTGATGAAATTCTCCTTGCCGTCGGTCCGTATCATCCCCAGGGGAAGCTGTGAACCGGTCAGGATCACCGGCCTGGAAAGGTTCTCCAGCATGAAACTCAGGGCCGAGGCCGTATAGGCCATGGTGTCGGAACCGTGCAGGATCACGTAGCCATCGTACTTCTCGTAATGCTGTTCAATGATCCGGGCCAGCCTGACCCACACGGCCGGCTCCATGTTGGAGGAGTCGATGATGGGATCGAACGACAGGCTGTCGATGGTGTAGTTGAACTTGCGGATCTCCGGCACCTGGTCGGTCAGGTGTTCAAAGTCGAAGGGATTGAGTGCGCCGGTCGCGCTGTCTTCGACCATGCCGATGGTGCCGCCGGTATAGATGACCAGGATGGACGGACGGGTGGACATAGCAAATGGTTTTTAATACATCGTCGGATGGGCAGTCAGGCTCCGCAGGCTTGCCATGGCGTGGATCCCTGGTCAGACATCCCCGAACAGGGTCCGGGCGTTGGCCGTGGTGGCCCGGGCCACCTCCTCCGGGTTTTGCCCGGTCAGTTCCGCCACCTTGCGGGCGATCACCGGGATAAAGGCGCTTTCGTTCCGCCGGCCCCGGTAGGGCACAGGCGGCAGATAAGGAGCGTCCGTTTCCAGCACCAGGTGGTCTGTGCCAAGAGCCGCCACTACCTTTGCCATCGTGCTGTTTTTATAGGTCACCACCCCCCCGATGCCCAGAAAAAAGCCCAGCTCAATGGCCTTTTCCGCATCCGGCACATTGCCCGGAAAACAATGAAACACCCCCCTCAGACCACTGCCCCGGTATGCTCTTAACACTTCGAACAGCTCATTGAGCGATTTGCGCGAATGCAGCACCAGGGGCAGGTCATATTGCAGGGCCCACTCAGCCTGCCGCTTCAGGGCCTCGATCTGTTCCGCCAGGAAAGTCTTGTCCCAGTATAGGTCCAACCCCGTTTCCCCCACGGCCACGAAGCCGCCCTTTGCCAGCCAGTCGCCCACCACCTCCAGTTCTTCCTCAAAGCGGGCTTTCACCGACGTCGGATGCAGGCCCATCATGGGAAGACAGGCCGACGGGAATGCCCCGGCGGCATCCATCAGGGCGGGGATGGTGGAGGCATCGACATTGGGCATGAGCAGGCGGCGGACCGAAGCCTCCCGGGCCCGGTCCACGGCCTGCTGCCTGTCGCCGTCGAATGGCTCCAGATAAAGGTGTGTATGGGTGTCAATCAGCTCCAAGCCTACTGCTTCAACACGCCCAGTTCCCGGCCCACCTTCACAAAGGCGTCCACGCACTTGTCGAGGTGCTCCCGCTCATGGGCGGCGGATACCTGCACACGGATCCTGGCCTGGCCCTTGGGCACCACCGGATAGTAAAAACCGATCACATAGATGCCCTGCTCAAGCAACCTGGCCGCGAAGTCCTGCGACAGCTTCGCGTCATACAACATCACGGCCACGATGGCGCTCTGGGTGGGCTTGAGGTCGAAGCCGGCCTCCTTCATGCGGCCCATGAAGTAGTCGGTATTGCGGTGCAGTTTGTCCTGCAGCTCATGCGTCTCCGACATCATATCAAACATCTTGATGCCCGCATTGACCACGGCCGGAGGCAGGGAGTTGGAGAACAGATAGGGGCGGGAGCGCTGACGGAGCAGCTCGATGATTTCCTTGCGGCCGGTGGTGAACCCTCCGATGGCGCCGCCCATGGCTTTGCCCAGGGTGCCGGTGATGATGTCCACCTTGCCCCGGATGTCGAATAACTCGGTCACCCCGCGTCCGGTCTCTCCGACCACCCCGGCGGAATGGCATTCGTCCACCATCACCAGGGCATCGTACTTCTCGGCCAGCGCCACGATCCTGTCCATGGGCGCCGTGTTGCCGTCCATGGAAAACACCCCGTCGGTCACGATGATGCGGAACCTCTGGGCCTGGGCTTCCTTCAGCTTCTCTTCCAGGTCGGCCATGTCGGCATTGGCATAGCGGTAGCGGACCGCCTTGCAGAGCCTGACCCCATCGATGATGGAAGCATGGTTCAGGGAATCGGAAATGATGGCATCCTCCTCGGTCAGCAAGGGTTCAAACACCCCGCCGTTGGCATCAAAGCAGGCGGCGTACAGAATGGTGTCTTCCGTGCCGAAAAATTCAGCCACCTTCTTTTCCAGGGTTTTGTGAAGGTCCTGGGTGCCGCAGATAAAGCGAACCGATGACATGCCGTACCCGTGCGTGTCCAGGGCTTCCCTGGCGGCCTGGATCAGGGCCGGGTGGTTGGAGAGGCCCAGGTAGTTGTTGGCACAAAAGTTCAGGACTTCCTGCCCGGACTCCACCCGGATCACTGCGCTCTGGGGGGTCACGATGATGCGTTCTTCCTTGTACAGGCCGGCCTCCCGTATGGAGCTGAGTTCCTGCTGAAGATGTTCCTTTATTTTTCCGTACATGGGTGAAAGTGTTTGGATTTTAATGGGTCAATGAATGAATGTTTTTCCGGGGCAAAGATAGTTTTTTTCCCTGTTCCGGCACGAAATGCGGTCCGGTTTCCCGCAGGCATGCCTTTCGTTCACATAAATTTAACTACTTTTGCTGCCGTTGTTTCAGCTCATGCAATCCAACACAATCAAAACCAAACCCGATAAGAGAATGAAAAACATTTTGGTGGTCGGATCGGCCGGACAGATTGGTTCGGAACTGACCCTGCTTTTAAGAGACATGTACGGCGGCGACCGGGTGGTGGCCGGGATCAGAAAAACCAAACCTTCTGAAAAACTGCTGGACACGGGCCCCTGCGAGGTGGTGGACGCCCTGGAGCCCGAAAGGCTGGTCGAGGTGGTTAAAAAATACAAGATCGACGTGATCATCAACATGGCGGCCATCCTGTCCGGCACCGGGGAGAAGAACCCCATGCTGGCGTGGGACGTGAACATGAACGGTTTGATCAACATCCTGGAGATCGCCCGGGAGCAAAACATGAAGCAGGTGCTGGTCCCCAGCTCCATCGCCGTATTCGGACCCACGACCCCGGTCGACGACACCCCCCAGGAAACCATCCTGAAGCCCACCACCATATACGGGGTGACCAAGGTGGCCGGGGAGTTGCTTGGCGATTATTACGTAAAGCGCTACGGCCTTGATGTCAGGGGCCTGCGCTATCCCGGCATCATCAGCCACGAAACCCTGCCCGGGGGCGGCACCACCGATTATGCCGTGGCCATTTATTACGAAGCCATCAAACAGGGAAAATACACCTGTTTCGTGAACGAAGGAACCCGGCTTCCCATGATGTACATGCCCGACTGCCTCAAGGCTACGGTCGACCTGATGGAGGCTGACTTCGGCAAGCTGAACTACCATTGCGATTACAATGTGGGCGCCATGAGCTTCACCGTGGCCGAGATGGCCGACAGCATCCGCAAGCACATTCCCGGCTTTTCGATTGATTATGAGCCCGACTTCCGGCAGGCCATTGCGGACTCCTGGCCCAACTCGGTCGACGACAGCGCCGCCCGCCGCGACTGGGGATGGAAACCGGAATACGACCTGGACGCCATGACGGCCGATATGCTCCAGGCCATCGGGGAAAAACACCGGCAGGGGCTGATCTAGAAAACAGTCAAACAAATCCCGGCAGCGGCCCGTTCCCTGCCGGGATTTTTTTTAGTTTTGTAGGGCCATCACCAAACCACAGACCAGGCATGTCGGAACCCTTCATTGTATCGGCCCGCAAATACCGCCCCAACACCTTCGATACCGTCGTCGGGCAGAAGTCCATCACCAGCACCCTGAAGAATGCCATCAAAAACGGGCAGCTGGCCCAGGCCTTTCTGTTCACCGGGCCGCGGGGGGTGGGCAAGACAACCTGCGCCCGCATCCTGGCCAAGACCATCAATTGCGAAAACATCTCGGAAAACATCGAGGCCTGCAACACCTGTGAGTCCTGCCTCTCCTTCAACCGCTCCCATTCCTTCAATGTCCACGAGCTGGATGCCGCATCCAATAATTCCGTAGACGGCATCCGCATCCTGGTCGACCAGGTGCGTATCCCCCCCCAGGTCGGCAAGTACAAGGTGTACATCATCGACGAGGTGCACATGCTGTCCCAGGCGGCCTTCAACGCCTTCCTCAAGACCCTGGAGGAGCCCCCGGCCTATGCCAAGTTCATCCTGGCCACCACCGAACGCCACAAGATCATTCCCACGATCCTGTCCCGCTGCCAGATCTTCGACTTCGCCCGCATCCGGATGGAGGACATCACCCGGCAGCTGCAGATGGTGGCCGAAAAAGAGGGGATAGATGCCGAGACCAACGCCTTGCACATCATCGCCCAGAAAGCCGACGGGGCCATGCGCGATGCCCTGTCCATCTTCGACCAGCTGGTCAGTTTCAGCGGCAACAGCCTCACCTACAAGCAGGTCATCGAGAACCTCAACGTGCTGGACTACGACTATTACTTCCGCATGGTGGACCTGATCCTGGAAGGCAAGGCCTCCCAGGTGCTGCTGCTGGTCAACGAGATCATTCTGAAGGGCTTCGAGGGATCTGACTTCATCACGGGCTTCGGCCAACACCTGCGCAACCTGCTGGTGAGCAAAGACGCTGCCACCATCAAACTGCTGGAGGTGAGCGACGACCTCCGGGCCAATTACATGGCCCAGGCAAAGCGGGCCCCGGAGGAGTTCCTGCTGCCGGCCCTGGAGATCAACAACCGGGCCGATGTGCAATACCGCGGCAGCAGCAACAAAAGGCTCATGCTGGAACTGGCCCTGCTGCAGATGACCGGGCTGGTAAAAAAAAAAGCCCATAGGGACCCCCTAGCGGCTGATTATCCGCTGCCGGCTCCCGGCGGGGAGGCGGTCCAGGCCAAACCCGTTGCCGTCCCCGTCCCTCCTGCTGCAAAAAGTCCGCCGGCGCCCCCTCCCGGCCTGAAGGTCAACCCGGATCCCGCAACTCCCGGGCCATCCCCTGCGGAGCGCAACCAGGCACCGCCGGCCGGGATCCCTGCCGCCTCCTTCCCTGCGTCGCAGGAAACGAAGGATACAGGGACCCCGCAGGAGGCACCCGACGCATCCGACGAAAAACAGCCCGGGAAGGAAACATCCGCACCGGCTCCACCCAGGCTTCCCCAGGGGGTCAGCCTGAAAATCAAGCTGTCGGGGGAGGAGGAGGAAGAGGAAGGGGATGACCTGCCAGAGGACGGGGGGAATGAACCCGACGAACGGGTTTCCCTATCCCGCTTTCTGGAGACCTGGAACGAGCTGGCCCGGAGCGTGAAAGAAGAAAGCCAGGGGCTGTACCTGGCCATGACCAAACACGAACCGGAGGTGAGCCCCGAGGGCCGGGTTATCGTAACCATCGACAATGTGATCCAGGACGGGCTGATCCGGGAGCGACGGGGCGAGCTTCTGAGCCACCTGAGAAAAAACCTCTCCAATTACTCCATACAGATCGAAACCAGGATCATGGAAGGCGCCGCCCAGCAAAAAGCCTATCTGCCGAAGGAGAAGTACGAGCGCCTGATCGAAAAAAATCCCGAAGTGGAGCGGCTGAAGAAGGAGCTGGACCTGGATTTTGATTATTAACCGTTCCCGGTTTTTTTGATTTTTTCTGTTTTAATTTTCCGGGGCTTATCCTATCTTTGCCCATTCATCCCAAAACTGTTTCCGCTTATCTAAACTTCATAAAACATGTTAAAAAAGACCATGACCCCCATCCTGGGGCTGCTGGCCGTCCTGCTGTCCGTTACGGCCGCGGCCCAGAGCCCGCAGATTGATTTCGAGGAATTTACACTGGACAACGGGCTGCACGTGATCCTGCACCAGGACAACACCACCCCCAATATCGTGGTGAACATCATGTACCACGTGGGCGCCAAGAATGAGAATCCGGAGCGCACCGGCTTTGCCCATTTTTTTGAGCACCTGATGTTTGAAGGCTCCAAGCATATTGCGCGGGGCGAGTTCGACCTTCTCACCGAACGCAACGGCGGATCCAACAATGCCTTTACCAGCTTCGACGTGACCAACTACTACATCTATTTCCCATCGAACCAGCTGGAGCTGGGGCTTTGGATGGAGGCGGAGCGCCTGCTTCACCCAAAGATTGATTCCATCAGCATCGCCACCCAGAAAAGCGTCGTCACCGAAGAGATGAAGCAGACGCGCGATAACCAGCCGTATGGCAGGCTGCTGATTGAAACCATCAGCCGGGCGTTTACGCAACATCCCTACCGCTGGGATGTTCTGGGACGTGACGAGCACATCCGGGCGGCCACCGACGAGGAGATCTATGCCTTCCATGACATGTTTTACGTCCCCAACAATGCCGTGTTGGTCGTTACCGGAGACTTTGTGCCCGAAGAAGCGCGCAGGCTGGTGCACAAATACTTCAACGACATTCCCCGCGGAAACCACGACGTTTACCGCCCCCGGATGACAGAGCCCCTGAGAATGCACGAGGTCCGTGACACGGTGTTTGACAACATCCAGCTGCCGATGGTGATCCAGGCTTACCACATCCCGGCCCGGGGAACGGAGGACTATTATGCGGTGGACATGCTGGGCATGCTTTTGTCCCGCGGACAGAGCAGCCGCCTGTACCGCAAACTGGTCGTGGAGGAACAGACGGCCATGCAGATCAGCGCCCTGCCCCTCGGACTGGAAGATCCCGGCCTGACCATCATCATCGGCATGCCCAATATGGGCGTTGATCCTGCCGTGCTTGAATCAGGCATCAACGAAGAAATGGAAAGGGTGCGCCGGGAACTGATCACCGGGCAGGAACTGGAGAAGGTCAAAAACCAGGTGGAAAGCCAGTTTGTCAACTCCAATACCACCATCGCCAGCCGGGCCACCAACCTGGCCAACTACCACACCCTTTTCGGGGATGCCAGCCTGATCAACACCGAGCTGGAGCGTTACCTGTCGGTGACCAGGGAGGACATCCTCCGCGTGGCACGGGAATACTTCCGGGAGGACAACCGCGTGGTGTTATACTATATGCCGAAAGAACAGTAAGCCATATTTCCCTCCAACAATAAAAATATTTTCCCCAATGAAAAATGCATTCGTTTCAACCCTTTTACTGGCCCTTCTGGCGTTTTCAGCCAGTGCCCAGCTGGACCGGAGCCAGCAACCCCAGCCCGGTCCCGCCCCGGTCATACGGCTCGGAGAATTTGAAAGCTTTACCATGGACAACGGCCTCAGGGTCATTGTCGTGGAAAACGACAAGGTGCCGGTCGTATCGTTTCAGATGACACTGGACATCGACCCGGTGATGGAAGGTGATGCCAAGGGGTTTGTGGACCTTGGCGGCGCCTTGCTTCGTGAGGGGACGGCAAGCCGCAGCAAAGCAGAGATCGACGAACAGATCGACTTTATCGGGGCCAGCCTGTCCACTTTTTCCACCGGCCTGTTTGGCAGTTCCCTTTCCCGCCATACCGAGACCCTTCTGGAACTCATGTCCGACATCCTCCTCCATCCCTCTTTCCCGGAGGAGGAGCTTCAACGCCTGGTTACCCAGAACATATCCGCCCTGGCAACCGTGCGCAGCGATGCCAATGCCATGGCCCGGAACGTGGCCACGGCAGTGACCTATGGTCCGGAACACCCCTATGGAGAGATCACCACCGAAGAAAGCCTTCGCCAGGTGGACATCGGCCGGATCCAGGATTATTACAAGACCTATTTCCGTCCGAATGTCGCCTATATGGTGGTGGTGGGCGACATCACCGCCGAAAGGGCCCGCCAATTGCTGGAGCGTTACTTCTCTGCATGGGAACCGGCCGAGGTGCCGCGCCACACCTATCCCACCCCCCAACCCCCTCCGGGGCGCCGGGTGGCTTTTGCTGAACGTGCCGGGGCCATCCAGTCGGTCGTAACCGTCACCTACCCCGTGAAGCTGTCGCCCGGGCACCCGGACGCCATCAAGGCCAGTGTCATGAACACCATCCTGGGGGGTAGTTTTACCAGCCGCCTGATGCAAAACCTGCGGGAGGACAAGGGGTATACCTATGGTGCCCGCTCGGGTTTGTCAACCGACCGCCTGGTGGGGCGGTTTACGGCCGGCACAGAAGTGCGCAACAGCGTCACAGACAGCACCTTGGTTGAAATATTTTCTGAAATGCAGCGCCTGATCGAGGAGCCCATTGCCGCGGAGGACCTGCAGATGATCAAGAATTACATGACCGGCACCTTTGCGCGATCGCTTGAGAGCCCCCGCACCATGGCCGGCTTCGCCCTGAATATCGCCCGGTACAACCTGCCGGAAGATTATTATGCGACCTATCTTGAGAAACTGAATGACGTAAGCCCCGAAGACATCCGGGAGGTCGCGGCAACCTATCTCAAACCGGACAATGCCGTCATCGTGGTGGCCGGGAACAGGGACGAAGTGGTCGACCAGCTGGTAAGATTCAGCGCCACCGGAGAAGTGGAGCTCTTCGACGCTTTCGGCCGGCCGGTGGTTCAGGAGGCCGTGGCCATGGAGGCCGGCATGACGGCCCAGGGAGTGATCGACCGGTATATCCGGGCCATCGGGGGCCGCGAGAGGCTCGAGGGCGTCCGGGACATGAGTCAGGAAATGAGCATGGCGGTCATGGGGCAACAGGCCACCATCAAAACCTACCAGATGACACCCGGACTGTTGCTGGCCGAGACCCTCATGGGCGGCATGAGCCTGTCCAAACAGCTTTTTGACGGCACCAAGTTGGTGGTCACCTCCCCCGTGGGCCGGCAGGAATTCACCGAAGGACCCGTGGTGGAGCAGGCCCGGATGCAGGCGGTGATGTTTCCCGAACTGAAATATGGGGAAATGGGAGTGACCGCCCGGCTGATGGGGGCAGAGACCCTGGACGGGGAATCCGTCTACCGCCTTGAGCTGACCAATCCCGACGGCAACAAGAGCTACGATTACTACAGCATGGAAACAGGACTCAAGATCAGGAGCATGGGCGATCAGGCCTCCGCCAGCTTTGGCAACTACACCGAGGTGCAGGGGATCAAAATGCCCTTTAAGATGACCCAGGAGGCCGGAGGCCAGGTCATTGAAACCACCGTGGTCGAGGTCAGGATCAATTCCGGACTGGAACGCTCCTTTTTCACGGTCGACTAAACTGTATGAATGCTGGCCGGCAGCCGGGCTGCTGTCCGGCCCCGATGCAAGGGAAGGACCTCTTTCACCGGAGGTCCTTTTTGTTTGTCCCCATAAAGGGTGTCGGTTACCATGAATTCCCTATCTTTGAATTTCAGGCATGGCAACCAACGAACCTGCTGACATGGGCAAAAAAAAGGATAACAAATACTGGGTCAAGCTGAAGCAAGCGATGCGCTTCATCGAACACGATGTCTGGCGGATCCCCCTTTCAGAGCTTTCCCCCCGCAAGACCTTCCTGATCCGGCAGCTGCGCATCCTGCTGCTGGCCGTGCGCGGTTTTGCCGAAGACAAGGTCCATCTGCGCGCCTCGGCCCTCACCTATTACAGCCTGCTGGGGATCGTGCCGGTCGTGGGACTCGCCTTTGGGATCGCCAAGGGATTCGGGCTGGAAGCCTACCTGGAGAGGACCTTACGCCAGACTTTCAGTGGACGGGATGAGATACTGGACTGGGTGCTGGAGTTTTCCCGTTCGCTGCTGGAAACGGCCAGCGGGGGCATGGTGGCCGGGGTCGGCATGATCATCCTGCTGTACACCATCATCCGGGTCCTCAGCTATATAGAGGAAAGCTTCAACGACATCTGGCAGATCAAGAAAGGGCGGTCCTGGACCCGGAAATTCAGCGATTATTTCGCCATGATGTTCATCGCCCCCCTGTTCTTCATCATGGCCAGCGCCTCCACCGTATACATCAACACCCAGGTGGCCGCCATCAGCGAACAGTTCCTGTTGTTCGAATACCTCAGCCCCGTGCTGAAGTTTCTGGTGGCCCTGATTCCCTACCTGCTGATATGGATCATGTTCCTGCTCATGTACATGGTCATGCCCAACACCAATGTGAGGTTCAGCTCGGCCCTGATCGCAGCGGTCATTGCCGGCACCGCCTTCCAGCTGGCCCAATGGGTCTACATCTACTTCCAGCTCGGTGTGTCCCGGTACAATGCGATCTACGGGTCCTTTGCCGCCCTGCCCCTGCTGATGTTCTTCATCCACACCGCCTGGCTCATCGTGCTCTTCGGGGCGGAACTCTCCTATGCGAACCAGAACGTGCAGAACTACGAATTCGAAGGGGAATCGCACCGCATCAGCACCTTCAACAAGAAGCTGTTGTCGTTGTATGTGCTGCACCTGCTGGTGGATCATTTCGCCAGGGGGGAGAAGCCCCTTAGCTCGGGCCGGATCGCCGCCGAACTGGCCATCCCGAACAACCTGGTCCGGTCCATCCTGAGCGACCTGCTGGACGTATCCCTGGTCACCGAGACCAATACCGACCAGCCCAAAGAATCCGGCTACCTTCCCGCCATGGACCCCTCCAGGATCCATGTCGGGCTGGTCCTTGAGAAACTGGACAGGAAAGGACTGGACGTTCTGATCGCCAAACCATCCAGGGAGCTGGACATCCTGAAGGGCTCGCTGAAGGCCTTCGAGGAAGCCATGCATGCCTCACGGCACAACATCCTGTTGAAGGACCTGGCGGTGGCCAGAAAATAACCGCCTCCGGCACCCCCCCCCGTGCATGCGCCGGCAAAGGGAACGGGGCTACCCTGCTTCCGGCCTGTACTCTGTCCGACGATACCAATAAAACAGCCAGAAAAGGACGACCAGGCCGGTTGCGGCCAGGAGGACTCCCCCCAGGCCGAGGCCGATCTCCTCCATGTCGTAGTCGATGACCCCCCTGTGATGCAGATAATACACCAGCAAGGCAGCCGCGTTGTTGAAAAAGTGGGCGAGTACGGGCAGCCAGAGCTTGCCGCTCCACACCAGCAGGTAGCCCAGGACCACGCCCAGGCCAAGCCGGGGCAGAAAGCTCAGGAACTGCATGTGCATGGCGCTGAACAGCACCGCGGTGATGACCACGGCAAGGTGGTCGGAGCGCGTCCATTCACGGACCAGCTTCTGGATGAGGCCACGGAACAACAGCTCCTCGCCGATGGCGGGCAGGATGGCGATCATGAACAGGTTGAACAACAGCCCCTGCCAGGAGTCCACCCGGAGAAAGAACATCGTCATCTCCTCGGCGGCCGCCTCGCTGCGCCGCATCCAGTCCTCCAGGCCCTGCAAAAAGCCGGGCAGGCTGAGTTGCTGGTTCCAGTGCATCAGCAGGCCCACCACGGGCAGGGCGGCCAGCATGATCCCCAGGGCCAGGAGCAGGCCTTTACCGCGCGGCATGCGGTGAAGCGCCAGGTAGCGCATGGGCCTGGGGCTGAGCATCCAGGCAAACAGCAGGGAAGGAACGACGAACAAGCCAAGGTGGCTCAGCACCTGCACATAGCGCATCAGGTTCAGGTTCTCCGGGCCGGGCGCCAGCCCCTCCCCCCCGGCCAGGGCGAGGATCTCGCCGCCCATGAAGGGCAGGGCGGCCAGCATTCCCAGCACCAAAACGACCAGCATGCCTCCCAGCATGAGCGCCCCCAGCAGGATCAGCCGGGCGAGTGGATGGGTGGCGGCGAAATACGAACGGACCTCCATAAAAGGTTTTCTTTTACTTTTGCAGGACAGGCGGACGGACCCGTTAAAGGCCGGCCGGCCCACAAAAGTAAAAAAAGTTTGACTGCAGCAGGGCATACAGGAAGAAAGACAGAAGGCCGCGGAGCCATCCGCTTCGGCCACACCGTTTTTCCCCGGCAGCCGGTCATCCTGGCGCCCATGGAGGACGTGACCGATCCTCCCTTCAGGAGGCTGTGCCGGGAGCTGGGGGCGGACTGGGTGTATACCGAGTTCATCTCGGCCGACGGCCTGATCAGGGATGCCCAAAAAAGCCTCCGCAAGCTGGACATCCGTCCCCGGGAGCGGCCCGTCAGCATCCAGTTGTTCGGGGCGGATACCGGGGCAATGACCGGGGCGGCGCAGGCGGCGGCCGGGGCCGGCCCCGATTTCATCGATATCAACTTCGGCTGCCCGGTGCGCAAGGTGGCCTCCAAAGGAGCCGGTTCCGGCATCATGAACGACGTGCCCAAAATGGTGGAGATGACCCGCCGCATCGTGCAGGCGGTCAAGCTTCCCGTCACCGTCAAGACCCGGCTGGGGTATGACCAGCGCAGCAAGAACATTGTGGACATCGCGGAACGATTGCAGGACTGCGGTATCGCCGCCATTGCCATCCACGGGCGCACCCGCTGTCAGATGTACCGGGGCCGGGCCGACTGGACCCTGATCGGGGAAGTGAAAAACAACCCGCGCATGCACATCCCGGTCATCGGCAACGGGGACATCACGGACGGGCCCACCGCCAGGGAGGCGTTGGACCGGTACGGGGTCGACGGCATCATGGTCGGACGGGCCGCCATCGGCAACCCCTGGGTATTCCGGGAAATCAGGCACTTTCTGGCTACGGGCAGGGTTTTGCCCGAACCCACCCTGGAGGAGCGGCTGGCAACATGCGGCCAGCATCTGGCCCTGTCGGTCGAATGGAAGGGCGCGCGCACCGGGGTGTTCGAGATGCGCCGGCATTACGGCAACTACTTCAGGGGGATCCCCGGCATCAAACCCTACCGCATGCGCCTGGTCACGGCCGGATCGGAAGGGGAGGTCAGGGCGGTCCTCGACGAGATCCGCAGCGCTTTTTCCGGCTTTGACGGCAACGGCTAAGGGCCCAGAAGCAAGCCTTTCACTTCGTTTCGCAAGCGGAAATCACCATCGAACAGGTCGGATACCTGAAGCTGGTCCACATTGAGCCACAAGGCCTTCAACCCGGCGTCCCGGGCCCCTTCCACATGCTGCAGGCTGTCGTCGATGAAAAGGGTCTGTCCCGGTTTGAGGCCGTTCTCTTCCAGGATCAGCCTATACACCTTCCGGTCCGGCTTTCGCAGGCCGATCTCATGCGACAGGTATTGTTTTTCAAAGTGCCCCTCAAGGCTATCCACCCCAAATTCCCGGCGGAGGTATTCCGCGAGGGCAGGGTAATGGATGGCGTTGGTATTGCTCAGCAAAAAAGTGCGGTAGTGGGTCCGGACCCCGTCGAGCAGCTCCACCCGGTGCCAAGGCAGGTCCAGCAGCATGGCGTTCCAGCAGTGGTCGATGGCCCTGTCGGTGAGCGGCAGTCCGGTTATGGCCCGCACCTTGTCGCGGAACTCCTGCGGTCCCACCTCTCCCCGGTCGAAGCGGTCGAACAACTGCGTCTGGTTGGACTGGGTAAAGAATTCATTGAAGTCTGTTACTCCCAACCCTTTGAAACACTGGAAGGTCGCCTGGTAGTCGATGTTCAGCAGCACCCCTCCCAGGTCAAAAATAATGTTGCGGATCACCATGATGTCGCCAATATTCCGGTTCCTTCAAAACTGAAAAAAACCTTGTATGCTTACCTGATTAATGCGTAAATTTGCAGACCCAAAGGTATACATAATCCGGGCCCATAGCTCAGTTGGTTAGAGTAGGTGACTCATAATCACTTGGTCGCTGGTTCGAGCCCAGCTGGGCCCACTGAAAGACAGCCACTTGCGGAAAGACTTCCCAAGTGGCTTCTGCATTTAATGAAGAGATTCTGGCTACCCGGAAGACAGGCTTTGAAATCTTTCTATTAAACCATGTTACGTATTTGATTTCTGTTTATATTTATCTGACAAAAAGTCTGTTCATTCCGTTCCCTTCTGCCTTCAGTTTCACCCAATCCTAAAACAAAAAAGGATGAAAACAACAGCAATCATTGTTGCCGCATGCATGCTGTTTGCCGGCGCGCATGCCAGTGCCCAGGACCCTGATCCGACACGGCTTCTTCCGACCCCGGGCGAACAGCCGGCCCCCATGCAGGGGGAGTGGATGGCGTGCCCCGAAGGCTCCCAGTTCTCACAGGTTCCCCATGAACCCGCCGATGCATGGAGCGCTCATACCAGCGACTTGCATCTGGGTCCGTACACCGTTTACGAGAATTTCTCCGGGCTGGCAGCGCCGGTTACTGCCGTTCATTTCTGGGGACTCACTCTTTTTTTTGACGGGGGGTGGTCTGTGTGCGATACAGAGGACCCCATGGAGTTTGAGATCTGCTTTTACCAGGACAATGCGGGAGAGCCCGGAAGCCCCGTTTCCTGCGAAACCGTTACGGTTCCAAGGCAATCCACCGGCTTGTCTTTTATTGGATTTCCCCTGTATTACTTCCGTGCGGAACTATCGGGCGCCGTGAACCTTGCCGGCGGGTGGATTTCCATCCGGGGAACCAGCCTGGGCAGCCCGGATTGTGCCTTTTCATGGATGTCTTCCGGAACCGGGGATGGAAAGTCTTTTCAGTTAGCCGGCGGGGCTCTTGCTCCATTGTCTTATGATAAAAGCATCTGCCTGGAATCCGGGGAGGTGAAGGTCCCTCTTGCCAACTGGGCCGTTTACCTGGGAATGGCATTGGCACTGGGATTCCTGCTGCTTCTTTTCAGAAGGATGTTTTAATTAAATTCCCTAATTGCAGCTTTTTATGCGCAGTAGCCTCCGGATGCGGATGCATCCGGAGGCTTTTTTTACCTGGGAACAGGCCCTCAAAAAGAGGATCGACAATAAATATATTTGCAGGCAACTATATTTATTGGTATCTTGGTAATCCGTTCGAATATCCCGACAGGCAGGAACTGTGCGGACAGCCTTTAAAACACGAACATTATCTGGAAATCCCATGAAAAAATTTGGTTTGATCTTTCTTTTGGCGGCCTTTACCGTCCTTTTGGCCGTCACCCTGAGCAGCAACCCGGGAAGCAGGCAGGCGGAGCGTTCGGCTGAACGCATCCAGAGCCGAACCCAGGCCGGAGATTACACCAGGCCGGCACCGCCATCCCCCCAGGCCACTGGAGAGAACACCCAGGCAGCTACCGGGCAACGCCTGAACCCTCCCCACGGACAGCCGGGGCATATCTGCGAGATCCCCGTCGGCGCCCCCCTGCCCGACAATCCGGGAGGCAGCACGGCCGGAGGGGCCCGCACGGTACAACCGGCAGCCACTGCCCCCCAGACGGCACAGCGCCTGAACCCGCCCCACGGACAACCGGGGCATATCTGCGAGATCCCCGTTGGGGCCCCCCTACCAGATTAATGAAGCTCCGGCAGGGACAGGTGCATGATGCATGCCGGAAGAAACCACCCTTCACGTTTACATTAAACAGGAAGCCGCCCCCGGTGGGGGACGGCCTCTTGTGGATTGCAGGAGCGGCCTGGTGTATGCCGGGACCGCGAAGCTATTCGGCCAGCTTCATGTGCAGGTAGGCATAGCCCAGGGTCGTCATCATGGCACGCTGCTCATTGGTGGATGCGCCCCCGTGACCGCCTTCCATGTTCTCAAAATAATAGACATTGTATCCCATGTCGGTCATCTTGGCCACCATCTTGCGGGCATGGCCGGGATGCACCCGGTCGTCGCGCGTGGAGGTGGTAAAAAACACCTCGGGATAGTCCTGTCCTTCCTCCAGGTTGTGGTAGGGTGAGTACTGTCGAATGTACTCCCACTCTTCCGGGATGTCGGGGTTGCCGTACTCTCCCATCCAGCTGGCGCCCGCAAGCAGCTTGTTGTAGCGCTGCATGTCCAGCAGGGGTACCTGGCAGACCACCGCGTTGTACAATTCGGGCCGCTGGGTGAAGGCCACCCCGACGAGCAGCCCGCCGTTGCTGCCGCCCTGGATGCCCAGATGGCGGCCCGAGGTGATCCCACGCTCAATCAGGTCTTCCGCCACCGCGTGGAAGTCATCGAACACCCGTTGGCGGTTCTCCTTGAGGCCGGCCTGGTGCCAGCGGGGGCCGAATTCGCCCCCGCCCCGGATGTTGGCCAGGACGTAGACGCCGCCCGTTTCCAGCCAGGAGTTTCCGATGGTGGCCGAATAGCCCGGCAGCCTCGGCACTTCAAACCCGCCATAGGCCGCCAGCAGGGTGGGGTTCTTGCCGTTGTATTCCATGTCCTTCGGACCGACCACGAAATAGGGGATCATGGTCCCGTCTTTGGAAGCCACTTCGTATTGCCATACCTCCATGCCGGAAGCATCGAAGAAGGCGGGCATGGACTGCAAGACCCGCATCTGCCCGGTGGCCGCATTGGCCTGGTATAGGGAGGAAGGCGTCAGGAAGTTCTGGTAGTAGAAAAAGAAATCGTCGGAAAAGTTATCGGTGGAGCCCAGGTTGATGGTGCCCATGCCGGGGGCATCCACCATCATGCCCGTCCAGCCGTTCTCCCCGAAAGAGAAGCGGTAGAGTTCACTGATCACATTGTTCAGTTTGGTCACCAGAAGGTAGTTCCTGGTGGACGTCACAGAGCCGATGCTCGAACGCTCATCGGGTTCGGCAATCAGCCGGATGTCGTGCCGGCCCTCCAGCAGGGCATCGTAATCCAGGCTGACCAGGGCACCCTGCCCGTAAACCTGACCCCCGACCTCCCAGTCGGATTTCAGGCTGATGATGAACTGCCCGTGCAACACGTCCAGCACATCCGCATCCAGGGGAATGTCCAGCTCGATCAGCTGCCCGTCCACCAGGGCATAGCCCTGCCGCGTGAAGAAGTCCAGGGCCCGTCCGATCAGGGTATAGACCCGGTCGGCCTTGTGGATGGTGCTGCCGTAGGAGCGGACATCCTCCACTTCCCCTTCAAAGACCACGGGAGCGTCCTCGATCCGTGAACCACGATCCCAGAGTTTCACCTGCCGGGCATAGCCCGAAGTGGTCAGGGTCCCTTCGCCGAAGTCCGAAGCCACAAGGAGGGTGTTCTCATCCACCCAGCTCACGTTGCCTTTGGCCTCGGGCAGTTCGAAGCCGCCCTCCACAAAGGTGCGGGAGTTCATGTCGAACTCGCGGATCACCACCGCATCGGCCCCGCCCCGGGAAAGGTACAGCATGTAACGGGAATAATCGGGCGGCAACCCGGCACCCCCCTTGAAGACCCAGTTTTCACCGTCTTCGGCAGAGAGCTTGTCGATATCAAGCACCGTTTCCCACCGGGGATTCCCGGCCAGGTAATCCGCCTTGGGGGTTCTGCGCCAGATGCCCCTTACGTGCTCGGCATCCTGCCAGAAGTTGTAGATGTAATCGCCCTGAAGCGAAGGAGCGGGAATGCGCTCGCTGGAGTTCAGCACGGCCAGGTTCTTGTCAAACAGCTCCTGATAGACTTCGTGCCCCTTCAGCACGGCCAGGGTTTGCTCATTCACTTCTTCGACCCAGGCCAGGGCTTCCTGTCCCTCGACCTCCTCCAGCCAAAGATAAGGGTCTTCCTCCTGCTGCGATCCGGCGCAGCCGGATGCAAAAACGGCAATGCCTGCCATAAGGATCCATTTTAATTTCATGTTGTGTGTGTTTTTTTTGGTAAATGATTGGTTGGAATGCCTGTGAAAACATCCTCCGAAATTAAATAAATTATCCAAACCCCCGGCATGCACTGCATACACTTTTCAAGCCCCTGCCGCCTACTCCTGATCCCGGCCGGCCCGTCTGAAAAAACGGCAACAATCATTTGTATTTTTTAATTTATTTATTTATATTAATATATGTTACTTCTTGTTAGCCAGGATTAGCGACTTGCAAAAAACATCTTCTGCTCCGGATATCTTGCAAAAAAAACCCATAAGTCCAACCACAACCAATGACCACATGAAAGCATTATTGTCCCTGGCCCTGCTGCTGTTTCCCGGAATGCCGTCAGGAGCCCAGTCAACCAAGGATGGCGCCATCCGGCTCGACAGCCTGGTGCACGGTACCTCCTGGAAGGAGTTTTTTACCTACGACGAAAAGGGTTGGGTCCATAAGGAACACATCATGGAATGGGACCCGTCGTTTGGAAAATGGCTGCCCTATTGGGGGGTAACCGAGTATACGTGGGACGAACACCGCCGCATGACGTCACGCTCGCAATATGCCTGGGACTTCGGCCGAAATGAGTTGTTCCCTTACAGCCGTAACGAATACGAATACAATGAAGCAGGGAGCCTGACGCGCACTACCGGGTATCAGCGGGAGGCCGGCACGGAGAATTGGCGGCCTGTCAGGCAAACCGATTATGAATACGATGAGCTGGGCCTGCCCCTGCGCAGACTCAACCACGGCATACAATGGGAAACCGGGGAATGGATCCATTTCGGCAAGGAAGAATATGAGCACAACCATCACGGGCACATGGTACAAAAAACCGCCCTGGAATGGATCCGGGAGGAAGCGATTTACCGAAACAGCGGACGGCATGAGTATACGCATGAATACGGAGACATGCTGATGGAGCAAACACAGTACAGGTGGCAAAACCAGGCATGGATCCCCCTGTACCGGGAAGTTTACCTGCGCAATAAATTAGGGGGACTCCTTGAGTCTGTCGGTTACAGGCCGGGTAACCACCCTGGCTCATGGACTCCGCAACACCGGTCGGCGATCGACCGTGACATGGCGGGCAACCCCATACGGTTCACCCTGTCCGACTGGAACGATGAGGAGGACGGCTGGACGGTCATGGAAAAGCATGAGCTGACTTACGACCCGGCCTACCCAATTGAAGACCTGTCAATGCCTGTCAATTACATGGACTGGCGGGGAGAACCCATGATCAATATGCCCATATCCCTCGACTCCTGGCAACGCATCAATGGGGTAATGACCCACCATGGCCCCTACCGCTTCCATTACTCCGGCCTGTCCGTGACACGGGCCGGCGAGCCACATCTGACGGAAGCCTCTGTCTACCCCAATCCTGCCAGGGATGTCCTGATGGTCAGGACGGGAGTTGCGGATTACAGCCTGCGTTTTGACATGTATGACCTGCAGGGCCGCCTGCTTGTTTCACGGCCGGTCAGCGGGCTGTCCACCATCGCCCTTGACGGACTGCCAAAAGGCTTGTACATTTACCGCCTGGACAGCGGCCACGCCATTCAGGAAGGGAAGATACTGAAGGAATAAGCCTGCAGGTACTGAGGTCCCGCATGGATTCGGAATACCTACCTTAGCGGGATGAACTCCACCCGCCGGTTCAGCCGGCGGCCGGCTTCCGAGTCATTCGATGCCACGGGACGCTCCTCCCCGAATGCTGCGACAGCCATCCGTCCGGCATCCACCCCGCGGGCCACCAGGAATCCATAGGCGGCCCGGGCCCTGTTCTCTGCCAGCACCCGGTTGTCGGCCGGAAGGCCCACATTGTCGGTATGCCCGTGGATCTCCAGCCGCAGGGAGGGATAATCCCTCATGGCCCGGAACACCTCGTCCAGTGCCTGGTGGTGGTGCGGCAGGATGCCGTATTCGGCCGTTTCGAACAGGATCGCATCGAAGGTGCCGGTAAACACGGGATCCGGCTCCGGATCCGGCTCAGGTTCAGGTTGTGGTTCCGGTTCGGGCACAACGACCGGTTCGGGTTCAGGCTCCGGTTCAGGTTCCGGTTCGGGGACGGGAATGGATTGTACCACGACCTCCCTCCGTCCGCCAAGGGAGAAGACCAGTCCCACACTGTGCGCGAGGTAATGGTCGTTCTTGTTGTTGATCCAGCGGTCCCTTTTATCTTCGTTGGTAAAATTGGAACTCAGCTGGTACTGAAGGGCCACCCGCTCAGACAGCCGGAAGCCTATCCTGGCCCCATATTGCAGTATCCAGTCGGACCCGTCTGCATCGATGCGCTGCTCATGCCCGTCGAAGTCCCCGTAAAGGGCCAGGCCGGTGCCTGCGAAAACGGCCGGGGCAAACCAGGAGTCTTCCCCCAAAAGGTACCCATTGGCCAGTTTGTAGGACAACTGCAGTTTCAAACCGGTTTTCTTCCCCCAGAAATTGTTCTCCAGGTTGTTAAAGTAGCCATAATGACCCCAGGATGCCTGCATTCCGAGGTCCAGCGACGGGTTCAGGTAGCGGCCCACGGACAAGCCCCCCAGTCCGTAAAAAGCCTGGTCAGGGTCAAACAGGCCGTTGCCGCGGTCCCCCGAGTATTCCGTTTTCCCACCGTGCAGGCCGATGGCCCAGGGATGGTCTGCCGACTGGGCCCACAGCAACCCGCCGGAATGGCAAATAAAAAGCAGGATGAGCAGGTTCTTTTTCATGACTGTTTATTTTTCACTGGCGGCATTGTTGACTGTCCCCTCAGGTGCATCCAGTAGTTTATAATGATTTCAAATTATTGTTTCGCAATGAAAAACACGACAAACAACCCCCAACCACATCGATAATTCCATATATTTACAGGGCAGGCTCCACAATTTTACCCACAAGCCCTGTTTCGGAAGGAAGGACCTGGCAGGCGGGCCTCAGCCGGATAACGACATCCGGGATGCCGCTTGCCGGGTCATTATCATCCGAAAATTAACCAAATTATTCACTTAAACCATCAAACATGAAGAGGTTTCTACTGTTTTTTACCGTATTTGTCCTTGGAGGGGCAACCCTCTTCGGGCAAACCATTCTCGTGAGAGGAACGGTGACAGACCAGAACAGCGGACAAACCCTGCCAGGCGTCACCGTGCTGGAGAAAGGCACATCCAATGGGGTGGCCACCGATCCGAACGGGAGGTATGAGATCAGGGTCCGGCCCGAGGCCGTCCTGGTGTTTTCTTTTATCGGCATGCAGGCACAGGAGGTGGCCGTGGAAGGACGGACCACCATCAATGTGGCCCTGGCCCCGGATGTGTTCTCCCTGGATGCCGTGGTCATCGTGGGGTATGGAACGGCGCTGAAGAGGGAGCTGACAGGCTCCATTTCAAAGGTCGAGACCGAGGGCATTGCCCAAATGCCCTCCCACACATTTGAGACGGCCATTCAAGGCAGGGCGTCGGGCGTGTTCGTGGAACAGGCCAGCGGCAAGCTGGGAGAAAGCATCAAGATGAGGATCCGCGGCTCCTCATCCATTTCGGCCGACAACCAGCCCCTCTATGTAATTGATGGGGTGCCCATCACCACCCAGAACCAGGGGCAGGAGTTCAACCAGCCGACCAGCCCGCTGGCCGACCTGTCCATGACCGACATTGAGTCCATTCAGATCCTCAAGGATGCCTCAGCAGCAGCCATATACGGGTCCAGGGCCTCGAACGGGGTGGTCATCATCAACACCAAACGCGGCCAGACGGGGGTAACCCGTTTCAATGTCAACTATTCTTCCGGCCTGAGTGAACCCAGCCGGCTCATGGAGTGGCTCAATGCACAGCAGTATTTCGAGTTGCTGGACGAGGCCATGGACAATGTGCTGTATGACGGGCTTGTCTGGGGCTGGCTGCCGAAAGAAGAGATATGGAGGCGTTACGGCCGCTGGAACGGCGTCATGGAATACGATGAGGACTGGCAGGCCGAAGCCTTCCAGAAGGGCTCATTCAACAGGATCTCATTCAACGGCAGCGGCGGCATGGGGAATACCACATTCTATGCCGGGATCAGCTATGACGACCATACGGGCATCCTGAGGGGCAACAACATGAACAAGTTCAACGCCCGACTGAACCTGGACCAGAAGGCATCCGACCGGTTTTCGTTCGGGATGCAGATGAGCCTGAACCGCAACGAACTGGAGCGTGTGGAAAATGACAATGCCTTTGCCACGCCCCTGCAGCTCGTGGCGCAGTCGCCCCTGACCCCGATCATCGACCCGGCAACGGGCGAATACAACACCAACACCGTGTATTACAACGGGCTGATCTCCATAAGGGATACCTACAACAACACCACCGTATTCAGGACCCTGGCCAACGCTTACGGGGCCTACAACATCCTGGACGGCCTCACTTTCCGCTCGGAATTTGGCACCGACCTGCTGGACCAGCGGGAGAAGAACTTCTGGGGACGCAACACCATCGGCGCAGGACCGGCCGGGGAGGCACAAAACAGGTCGGTCAGGGTGCTTAACTATAACTGGGAGAACTATTTCAATTTCGACAAGGCTTTAGACCTGCACGTAGTCAATGTGGTGGCCGGTATGTCCTACCAGGAGTCCAATACCGTGGGCAACAATATCGAAGGAAGGGGTTTCCCGACGGACGACTTCCAGAACATCGCCAGCGCGGCAGAAGCCAGTTCATTTTCCAGCTGGGAATACGGACACAGCTTCCTGTCCTTCTTCTCCAGGGTGAATTACAAGTTCATGGACAAATACCTGCTGAGTTTGAGCGGCAGGGTGGACGGTTCCTCACGCTTCGGCATAGACAACCGTTTCGGCTTCTTCCCCTCCGTGTCCGCAGGATGGATCCTCAGCGAAGAGAACTTCCTGAGGGGCTTGTCAGACCCCCTCAGTTTCCTGAAGGTCCGCGCCAGCTATGGCATCACCGGCAACTCCGGCATTCCCGATTACGCCCACCTGGCTCTTTTCGGGGGCGTCAACTACGCCGGGCGTAATGGCATAGAGCCCATCCAGCTGCAAAGCCGGGCGCTCGGCTGGGAAAGGACCTCACAGTTCAATGTGGGCGCTGACTTTGGCCTTTTCAACGACCGCCTGACCTTCGAGGTGGACTATTACTACAAATACACCACGGACCTCCTGCTTTACAGGACCCTGCCCTCCACCTCCGGATACACCGGGGTATGGAGCAATTTCGGCACCCTGGAGAACAAAGGGCTGGAGTTTGCCCTTCGTTCAAACAACCTGACCGGCAGGTTTTCGTGGACAACCGACTTCAACATCTCCTTCAACCGGAACAAGATCCTGGATGTGGGTGGGGAAGAGATCACCCCCAACTCCCTGAGTTACGTGATGGAAGGACAGCCACTGGGCGTTTTCAAGATGAGAAAATATGCCGGGGTGGATCCGGACAACGGGGATGCCCTGTTTTACCTGAATGCCGACAGCCAGGAAACAACCAACGACTACAACCTGGCCGAATCCCAGGTGGTCGGTTCGCCCAATCCTGATTTTGTCGGCGGCCTGAGCAACTACATGGCCTACGGGGGCTTCGACCTGAATGTCCTGATGAGTTTTGTTTACGGCAACATGATTTACCGGGGCGGCGGGATTTACCAGTCGGCCAACGGAGACTGGTTCGACAACCAGACGGTGGACCAGATGAACCGGTGGCAAAATCCGGGAGACATCACCGAGGTACCCCAGGCCCGGCTTGGTGAAGGCAACGGAACCCAGGAGTCTGACCGCTACCTGACCGATGGGTCTTACCTGCGCCTTCGCAACATCGAACTGGGATATACCCTGCCACAGAATGTCCTTCGCTCCATCCGCCTGTCGGGAATGAGAATCTATCTATCCGTACAGAACCTCTACACCTTCACCAAATACGAAGGCTGGGATCCGGAAGTCAACTTCCTTGGCACGAACAGGTCCACCCAGAACCAGAACATCATCCAGGGAATCGATTTCTACACGGCACCCCAGGCAAGGACGTATTCCGTCGGCATCAATTTCACATTCTAAAAAACCAGCAAGATGAAAAACATAAAAACCAACCATACAAGGGGACTGATCCTGGTTGCCGTGATCCTGAGCATGCTGGCCTGTACAGAGAAGCTGGACATCCAGCCCAAGCAGTCGATCGATGCGGAAACGGCCCTCACCTCTCCCCAGAACATCCAGGCAACCCTTGTGGGCGCCTATCTTGAAGCGCGCCATACGGGGATCTTTGGTTCTTCCTTCAATGAGTACAGCGAATTGTATGCGGCCACCAACGATATGCAGTTCATCGGCACCTACCAGCAACCGCGGGAGTTTTACAGGAAACAGGCCACGGTGACAAACACCTATGTGTCCACCACCTGGATCAGGGCCTACCGCCTGATTAACAAAACCAACCTCCTGTTGCAGCAGGATGTCCTTGGCCTGCTGTCCGACAGCGAAAAGCAACGGGTTGAAGGAGAGGCCAGGTTCCTGCGCGGATGGGTGGTATTTGAAATGACCAGGCTGTTCGGTCTTCCCTACGAGCCGGGACAGGCGAACAACCAGCCCGGGATCCCGATAATCCTGATCCCGACCAACGACGTGCAGGATGCGACCAAACTGCCGAGAAACAGTGTCGCGGAATGCTACCAGCAAGCCATTGCGGACCTGAGCAGTGCCAAAGACCTGCTGCCGGCATCCAACGGGGTGTATGCCTCCTCTTTCGCCGCCAGTGCCGTACTGGCCAGGCTGTACCTGCAGATGGGCAATTACACGGCAGCCGCCACTGAAGCCAACAGGGTGATTGAACAGGGCGGGTTTTCTCTTACAGCCACTCCCCTGGAAGCATTCAACAACAGCGGCATGAGTCCGGAAGACATCTTTGCCCTGCAGAACAACGTGGCATCCAACACGCCCTGGCTCACCGTGATGTATGCCTCCCTGAACGGGATGGGGCGGGGCGATTACGACATCCAGCAGGTATTCATCGACCGTTTTCACCCGGACGACCTGAGGGGGATGGTCCAGACCGATACGGATCCCGGCACCACCATTGCAGAGGTACACCATATGTATTATATCGGGGTGGGAACGATCCTGAACTTTGGTGGCATCAACACCTCCAAATGGGGGGACTACTATGCCAACATCCCCCTGATCCGGCTGGCAGAGATGTACCTGATCCGGGCGGAGGCCAACTTCGAGAGCGGCACCGGCCAGGTCGGACCCAACACGCCCACCCAGGACATCAACACCATCCGGCAAAGGGCCCAGGCCCCGGTCCATGCAGAACCGGTCACCCGTCAGCAGATACGCGAAGAGCGCTATCTTGAGCTGTGCTGGGAAGGGCACCGGCTCCATGACCTCAAACGCTGGAAGCTGAACATCGGGGACTACCCATACAATGCGGGGAACCTCATTTTACCGATCCCCTTCCGTGAGATGGAGGTCAACGACCTGATGGAGCAAAATTCCTGGTACACAGGCTCCTGAGCCCTCTATGTGCCGGACAGACATCCCTTGGAAAAGGCGGCCGGCAAGGCACAGGAATGCCGCCCGACAGACTGCTTGTCGGGCGGCATTCTCCTGCCGCAAACCATCACCAGATAAAACCAGGCAAGCATGACGCCCCTGCTGATAAAAATCTACCTCATCATCCTCGCCTATTTTGCTTTGGGTGGCACAGGCTTTTACCTGATCGGGCGAAGAAAGGACCCGTCTGGCCGGCGGCAACTCTGGCTCAAATACGGCACCTACTTTGTGATCATCCACGTGCTGTTTTTCAGCATCGCATTGGATCCGCGCTGGTTCCGGCTGCTGGGCATCATCATCATCCTCGTCGGATGGGCCGAGCTGATCCGGGTGTTCCGGCGGTCCCGCCGGAGGGCATCCCCTTTCTTTGTCCTCTCCCTTCTCCTGTACGGCCTCCTTTCCGCGGGCTTCTGGCAATTCGGAAGGCTGCCCGGTGGGCTCATCCTGTTCGGCTTCCTCATCCTGTCCATGTTCGATGCCTTCAGCCAGGTCAGCGGACAGCTGTTCGGCCGCAGGCCGCTCCTCCCCCGGGTCAGCCCTAACAAGACCGTCGAGGGACTGGCCGGAGGGGTGGTTCTTGCAGCGGCCAGCTCGTTCCTGCTGAACGGGCTGCACGGGGGCGGCTGGCCCCGCGGCCTGGGCCTCGCCCTGGGCACGGTAGCCTTTGCCTTTGCGGGGGATGTGCTGAGCTCCCTCTACAAGCGGCATTACGGGGTGAAGGATTTCGCCCGCTGGCTGCCCGGCCACGGCGGTTTTCTCGACCGCTTCGACAGCCTGATCGCCGGGGGCGCCTTCCTGGCCCTGGCGTCATTGCTGATGGGCTAATCCGGGGGGCCGGACGCCCGGAACCCCTGGCCCGGAAACGGAGGCAGACCTTCGGAGGCTGGTTTTCCATCCGACGAAAATTTCTTGTATATTTGACCGGCAAGAACCTGTTTCACAGAAAAAAAACACGTCATGGGCACACAGATCGGGCTGACCTTCCTGTTCCTGGTCGTCTTCCTGCTGCTGCTGGTTTTCGTGGAACTTGTCTACCGGCGGCTGAAACTGCCGGGCGAGGTCACCCGCAAACTGGCACACCTGACGGCCACCCTCTCGACCATCACCTTTCCCTACCTGTTCACCGACCACTGGTATGTGCTGTTCCTGGCGGTGGTCTTTTTCTTCCTGCTCTTTGCAAGCCGCGGGACCGCCCACCTGCGGTCCATCCACGACATCGCCCGCATTTCGGCGGGAAGCTACCTGCTCCCGGTGGCCATCTACATCAGCTTCCTGGTCTATACCCTGACGGGCGACCGTTTTCTGTTTGTGGTCCCCATGCTCGTGCTGGCCATCAGCGACCCGGTGGCCGGGCTGCTCGGACTGAATATCACCCGCTTCAACCACCAGATTGTGTTGTTTGGACGGCCCATGGGCAAGACCTGGCTGGGCTCATCGGCCTTTTTCATTTCGGCTTTTCTGATCGGCCTCATCGCCCATTATTACATCCGGCAACAGTTCGACCTGCAGTCGCTGGGCTATTCCCTGCTGCTGGCACTGACCGCCACCCTGGCCGAGCTGTTCAGTCCCAGGGGAACCGACAACCTGAGCATTCCCCTGAGCGTGTTGCTGGTTTTGCTCCTCATCGGGTAAGCCCCCACTCAAACCAATGCCTTTCTCATGCAACAGAAGGAGAACATCTACAACCTGCCCAACCTGATCAGCTTTTACCGCCTGGCCGTATTTCCGCTCATTTTGTGGTTTGTCCTCAGCGGAAATGAGCCGCTGTTCGTGGTCTTTATCTGCATCAGCCTGGTGTCGGACATCCTGGACGGGTTTATTGCCCGGACATTCGGACTGGTGACCCGCTTCGGGGCCGCCCTGGACAACCTGGCGGACGTGGGGACCTATATACTGGCCGTGGCCGGTTTGTTCCGCTTCCGCTGGGAACCCGTTCAGCCGCACAGCTGGATCCTGTTTTTGTTCCTGGGCATATTCGCGCTGACCTATGTGATTGCCTTCATCCGCTTCCGTAAAATGCCCGGGCTCCACCTATACGGAGGCGTGATCGCCGGTTACCTGCAGGGCATCTTCCTGTTCGTGCTCTTTGTTTGGGGCTTTTTCCCCTGGTTGTACTACCTGGCACTCGGTTGGGGCGTCCTGGCATACATAGAGAAAGGGTTCGTACTGATGCACCTGGACGACATCAGGGCCAATACCAGGGGATTGTACTGGGTCCTGCGGGAAAAACGCCACCGGAGGCAATGAGCGGTTCAGTGGAATTTTCGTATCTTTAAGGGACAGAGCGAAAGGAGTCACCCATGGATACGAACAGACTGATGTGCCTTAACCTGACAATGGAAAGCGGCCCGGCGGCGGGCCGCCGCCGGGGCCTTGCCGGGCTGCTGACCACGGGGCTTGCCCTTATTGCGTTGATGCTGGCCACCCCCCCGCTGCCGGCAATGGCCGCCGAACCGCAAAGGGCGGCAGCAACCGACACCCTGCGGCTCGCCCCGGCCGCCGGGGAAAAAAGCGACACCACCGAATACGAGCTGGTGATCATGGATCCGGCCTTCGACCTGTGGTTCGAAAGGGTGCGCGAACCGGAAGGCATGTACACCCAGGAATACCTGGAGAACTGGAACAGGCAGCTGGTCATTCAGTGGAATGCCAGCCTGGGCCGAAGCGGAAGGGCGGGTTGCACCCCCGAGACCTACATCGACTACCAGCCGGATGTTGATTACGGCAAGGAGCTGAACTACAAGCTATATTACTACTTCAGGTACTTTCACCAGCAGTGCCGCCTCTTCCACAACACCCCCAGCCGCTGGTAGGAACCATGTCCGGGCATTGCACGGCAAGGAAACTATGCGTAAATTTGCATGGGCCGGGGCCTGTGGCAGCTCACGGGCCGCCGGCCAGCCGGCCGGCACCAGCGACAAGGCCCGCAAACAACCAACCTCCCACATGATGGCTATTCACAAACGCTTCCCCCTGATCCTGTTTGCCTGGGCCCTGCCCCTGTTTATGGTATCCTGCGGCCCCTCCCGGCCGGAGACCGGCGACAACACCCTGTCGGTCAGCATCCCGCCCCTGCAGTATTTTGTCGACCGCCTCACCGATGGGGCCATCGACGTCAACGTCATGGTCCCCACGGGCGCCGGCCACGCCACCTACGCCCCCACCACGGAACAAATCCGACGGCTGTCCGACTCCGGGCTGTACCTGCGCATCGGCTACCTGGGCTATGAAAAAAGCTGGATCGGCCGCCTCAGGGAACTGAATCCGGACATGCAGGTGGTGAACCTGTCCGATCATACCGAACTGATCCGCGGGCCCGAGGTACAGCATGGCGACCACGTTCACGAAGGAGGCATCGATCCCCATATCTGGATGTCTCCGGCCGTGGTGAAGGCCCTGCTGCCGGTCATCCGGGACGCCCTGACGGAAGCCTTTCCCGAACACGGGGAGGTCATTGCCTCCAACCATCCCGCCCTGGCAGCGGAAGTGGAAGCGATCGACCGGGCATTCCGGGACCTGTCCGGAGGCTTGTCCCAGAGGAGCTTCATGATCTTTCACCCCGCCCTGACTTACCTGGCCAGGGACTATGGGCTGGTACAGCATGCCATTGAGTACGATGGCAAAGAGCCTTCCCCGGCCATGCTGGGCAGGCTGATCCGGCTGGCAAGGGAAGAGGCCGTTTCCGTGATCTTCATTCAGGAGGAATACGACATGCGCTCCGCCGCCCTGATCCGGGAGGAAACCGGCGCCCGGCTCGTGCAGATCAACCCCATGGGGTACGACTGGTCCGCCTCCATGCACCATCTGCTGGACATCTTTTCAGGGCTTCAGCCATGAGCAGCCCCCTGGTCATACTCGAAAAGCTCACCACGGGCTACGGGTCCGAAGCCGTGCTGCGGGAGGTCGATCTGAAGGTGTTTCCCAACGACTTTATCGGCGTGATCGGACCCAACGGGGGAGGCAAAACCACCCTGGTCAAAGCCATCCTCGGACTGATCCCTTTGTTTTCAGGGCGCATCCGCTTCCCCGGGGGACGGCCCAAAACCGGGTACCTGCCACAGGCCTCCCAGATCGATAAAAGCTTTCCCATCACCGTGCGGGAAGTGGTGGGCTCCGGACTGGTCGCTTCCCCGTCCTGGTTTCCCCACCTGGCACGCTCCCAGAAAAAACGGGTGCGGGACATGCTGGAGGATGCCGGCCTGGCCGCAGTGGCCCACCGGCCCATCGGGGAACTCTCCGGCGGACAGCTCCAGAAAGCCCTCTTGTCCCGGGCCCTGATCAACCAGCCACAACTGCTGATCCTGGACGAGCCAAACACCTTTGTGGACAAGACATTCGAGGAGGACCTGTACCGCTGGCTCCGGGAGCTCAACAAAGACATGGCGATCCTTCTCATTTCCCACGACATCGGCACCATCTCGCCCCTGGTCAAAACCATCGCCTGCGTCAACGGCCTGCTGCATTACCACCCCTCCAACCAGATCTCCGAGGAGGTCCTCAAGGTATACAACTGCCCGGTCGACATCATCGCCCACGGACCCATCCCCCACAGGGTGCTAAAACAACACGCCCATGAGTGAGCTCTGGGAAATCCTCGGCTACCAGTTCTTTCGCAACGCCATCGGGGCGGCGGTGCTGACGGCCATCCTGGCTGCCATGGTGGGCACCTATATCGTGTCCAGAAAGATCGTTTTCATCGGGGGAGGCATCACCCATGCCTCCTTCGGGGGGATCGGACTGGCCTATTTCCTGGGATGGAATCCCTTCCTGGGCGCGGCCCTCTTTGCCGTGCTGTCGGGCCTGGGCATTGAATGGATCTCCGGCCGGGGCAAGGTCCGCGAAGACAGCGCCATTGCCATCATCTGGTCGTTTGGCATGGCCCTGGGCATCATCTTCGTATTCATGACCCCGGGCTACTCGCCCAACCTCATGGGTTTTCTTTTCGGCAGCATCCTTACTGTGGTAACGGGTGAACTGTACCTGCTGCTATTGTTCTGCCTGCTCACCGCCCTGTTTTTCGCCGTGTTCTTCCGGCCCGTGGTGCACACCGCCTTCGATCCGGAGTTCTCTGCGGTCATGGGGCTGAGGGTGGGCTTTTTCCGCTATGCCATGGCCGTCATCATGGCCCTGGCCATCGTAATCAGCATCCGCACCATTGGCATCATTTTGGTTCTCAGCCTCTTTACGATTCCCCAGCTGACGGCCATGGTGTTCACACGAGACTTTGCCCGCATCATGCCCCTGGCAGCCTTCTGGGGCATCACGGGCTCCCTGGCCGGGCTGTTTGCGGCCTATGCCCTGAACATCCCCTCCGGGGCGGCCATGGTGTTCTTCCTTACGTTCCAGTTCCTGCTGATCAAAGCGGTGGACACCGCCTGGCGGCAGATAGGGCGCCGCTCCCGCCCCCTCAGGAAATAACGCCCGAGCCCAGGCATTCCTCCCCATCATACCAGGCCGCGAACTGCCCGGGGGCGACCCCGCGCCGGGGCTCGTCAAACACCACCAGGAGCCGCTCCCGCTCCATGCGGAGGGTGGCCCATCCCAGGGGCTCCCGGTAGCGGATCCGGACCAGGTAGCGGGCCGTGCCGCCGGGCGGCAGCATCCGGTCCGGGCGGATCCAGTGCACCTCCCCGGCCTCCACGCTGAGTCCCCTGCGGTACAGGGCCGGGTGGTCCTCCCCCATGCCCACATACACGATGTTCGTCCGGGTGTCGGTGGCCACCACGTACAGGGGCTTTTCCATCCCGCCCGTACGCAGTCCCTTGCGCTGGCCGATGGTGAAATAATGGGCCCCGTCATGGCGACCGATCACACGGCCCATGTCCGGACGGTAGGCCGGGCTGGCACACAGGTCCCCTGGACTGGTGGCGGGGCCTCCTGCATCGAAGCCTTCCGGCAGCAACACGATATCCCCCTCCTTGGGCCTGAGCTGCTGCTGCAGGAAGTCAGGCAGGCGGACCTTGCCGATGAAACACAGCCCCTGGCTGTCCTTTTTTTCGGCCGTCACCAGTCCGAGCCCGGCCGCGATCTCACGCACCTGGGGTTTAAGCAGGTCTCCTATGGGGAACAAGGCCTGCCCGAGCTGTTCCTGACTGAGCTGGCAGAGAAAATAGCTCTGGTCCTTATTGGGATCGGCCCCGGCCAGGAGGCGGAACACCGTTTCCCCGTCTTTTTCGTCGGATGCTTTTCTGCAATAATGCCCCGTGGCAACAAATGCTGCACCCAGCTTGCGGGCGGCCTTCAGGAAGAGGTCGAACTTGATCTCCCGGTTGCACAGCACGTCAGGATTGGGGGTGCGCCCCGCCTCGTACTCGGAAAACATATAGTCCACGATGCGCTGACGGTACTCCCTGCTGAAGTCCAGCACAGAGAAAGGAATGCCCAGACGCTGGGCCACCATCATGGCATCGGTGCTGTCCTCCACCCAGGGGCATGTCCCGGACAAAGTCACCGACTCGTCGTGCCAGTTGCGCATGAACACCCCCACCACCTCGTATCCCTGCTCCAGGAGCAGGTGGGCGGCCACAGAACTGTCGACACCTCCCGACAATCCAACAACGACACGGGGTTTGGAAGACCTGGCCATGTTTTATTAAGGGTCTGTGGGTGAATAAACTCCGTTGCAAAGATAGCAAACTATCGCCACAGGAAAAAGCACGAACGGGAGGCCGCCGCCCCGGGGGACATCCGGATTCAGGACACCGACGGGCATGGCCCGGCCTGTACTACTCGTAACGCAGCGAAAGGGAAGGGTTCACCGAGGCCGCCCGGATGGTGCGGTAGCTGATGGTAATCAGGGCAATGAAGGCGGCCACCGCGAAACCGGCCAGAAAATCGGCAGGACGAAGGCTGATGCGGTAGTGGTAGTTTTGCAACCAGTTCCCCGCCACCCAGTAGACCAGGGGCCAGGCGATCAGGGTGGCAATCCCCACCAGGATGAGGATCTCCTTGGAAACCAGACGCCAGATGTCGAAGACCGAGGCCCCGAAAGTCTTGCGCACCCCGATCTCCTTGGTCCTCTGTGCCACGGCAAAGGCGGTCAGCCCATACAGGCCCATGGAGGCGATCAGGATGGCCAGCAAGGTAAACACCATGGCCAGGGTGGCGCTGCGCTGCTCTTCCTGGTACAGGCGGTTGAAGTCCTCGTCCATGAAGAAATACAACAGCGGATCTTCTCCCGTATAAGAACCCCAGATGCGTTCGATGTCCTGCAGTATCCCGGCAGGGGCCGGCGCGGACAAGCGGATGCTGGCAAAGCCCCACCGGATCTGGTCATGCTTGAACTGGATCATCACAGGGCCGATATCCTGGCGGAGGGACTCGAAGTGAAAGTCCCTGACGGTGCCGATCACCGGCAGGGGCACGGCCCTTTCCCCGAGCATGTTCATGCCCATGAACCGGATGGCCATGGGGTCTTCCAGCCCGAAGAGCTGCACGGCCCGTTCATTGACCAGACAGCCTTCCCGGTCGGTCGGCCGTTCCGGGTCGAAATAACGTCCCGAAGACACCTCCAGCCCGTACGTTCTGATAAAATCGTGGTCGGCCCAGGTGGTGTTCAGGATGTAAGACTCTTCCGGGCGGCCCTGTATGGTATATCCGTTGTTGTTGTTCGTATGGCCCGGCACGGCCGTGGAATAGGAAAACGCCAGCACCCCTGACAGCCCCAGCACCTCTTGCTTGAAGGCCTCCATCTGTGTCCCCAGGGCAGCCGCCCTGCGGATGACCAGCACATGCTCCCGGTCGAAACCAAGGTCCTTGCCGAGCATGTACCGGATCTGCCGCTGCATGACCAGGGTGCCCACGATCAGCACGATGGAGATGGCGAACTGCAGCACGGTCAGCCCGCTTCTGATGTTCAGCGTCCCGCGGCTGCTCCTGACCGCCCCCTTTAGAACGGGCGCGGGTTGGAACGAGGACAGGTAAAATGCGGGGTAAGACCCGGCCAGAATGCCCACCAGCAGGGTGAACCCAACAAGGACAGGCAGGGTATACCAAGCGCCAAAATAGTCGGTTTTCAAAGCCAGTCCGAGCATTTGGTTGAGCGGGGGAAGGGCCAGCTCCATGATCAGGATGGCCAGCGCCAGGGCCAGAAAGGCCAGGATCACCGTTTCGGTCAAAAACTGCACCACCAGGCTGCCCCTGGTGGAACCGCTCACCTTTTTTATTCCCACCTCCCGGGCGCGTTTGGTGGCCTGGGCCGTGGCCAGGTTCATGAAATTGATCCCCGCCACCACCAGGATCAGCAATCCGACGCTTCCGAAAATCCAAAGGTAGCGGGGGTCGTTGGCCGGCTTGAATTCGTTCTCCACACTGGGGTCAAGGTGGATATCCGTCAGCGGCTGCAGGATGAAGTTATAGGTGTTCCCCTGGGCAAGAAATTCCTCCAGGGAGATGCCCAGAAACTGCATCACCTGCGGTCCGACATGCTTCTCGATCAATCCTCCAAAACGCCCGCTTACCGCTTCCGGATCGGCCTGGGGGTGCAGCATCAGGTAGGTCTGAAAGCTGTTGGACAGCCAGTTCGAATCGTTCGACCGGGGATTGGACAGAAAAGATCCCAGCATGTTGGCCTCAAAGTGGGAGGTTTCAGGCAGGTCCTCCATGACACCGGTAACCCGGTACAGGTTGGTGCCGGTGCCCACACGCAGCATCTCGCCCATGGGATCCGCCTCCCCGAAAATCTTGCGGGCGGTGCTCTCGCTGAGCACCAGGGTCTGGGGCTCATTCAGGGCGGTGGCGGGATTGCCCTGCAGCAGCCGCACCGAGAAAAAGTCGAAGAAAGTGGAGTCGGCCTCCACAAAATGGTCCTCGGTAAAGGCCTTGTCTTCCCAGCGGATCACGGTTTCGTTCCAGGAACTCATCCTCAAAACGCCTGCCACCTCGGGGAATTCGTTGCGCATCGTGGGACCGATCACGGAGGCGGTCCAGGAGGCCTTGATTTCCTGACCCCCGATTTTTCCGTGCAGCACCAGGCGGTATATGCGGTCTTTGTGTTCATGGTGCTGGTCGTAGCTGAACTCATGCATCACAAACAGGGCGATGGTCATGCTGCATGCCAGTCCGATGGCAAGCCCCAATACATTGATGAGCACGTGGGCTTTCTGCCTTTTGAGGGCACGCACGCTGTATTTCAACAAATTTCCTGTCATGGCCGTTGCAAAATAGGGTTTAGGGGTCCGTTTGCATGGGACGCCCCGGGCCGTTAAAAAGTTACTGGCCGTCGGATGTTTTGCAGCGACCGGCAGTGAGATCCTCTTCAGAAACTTCCCGAAAGCCGCAGGCTGATGTTGCGGTGGGGCTGTATGTCGCCCGGACGGCCCATGTATTCGGCATTGGTGAGGTTCTTCACCACCAGGGACAAGCGGTAGCGGCCATCCAGGCGGTACCCGATATGCAGGTCCGCCAGAAAATGCCCGCGGTTGTGGTCCGTCCAGTAGTCAAAGAATCCGGGCAGGATGCCTTCCCTTGTCATGGGATTGACAAACACATCGTCTATGTTCAGGATGCGGGACCGCACAAACAGGTCCATGCCGGCATCCACCCTCCCCCGGCTGGTCGACAGGCTGAGCCTGGCCGAATGGTGGCGGCGGAATTTCAGGTAGGTACCCGTATTCCGGTGGGTATAGGGGTTGAATTCCACGGGCACCATGAACACGTACCCGCCCCCCAGGGCATTCTCAAATCCCCCGAAGGTGCCTGTGAGGCTGAGTTCCAGCTCGGCCCCGTAAACCCGGGAGTGCTCGATGTTGCGGGCCTTGAAACCCAGGTCAAAACCCTCCTGCTGATCGTCTGCATACACCCCGAAGACGTATTCTATCAGGTCCCGGTTCTGTCCGTAAAACAAGGCCAGGTCAACCAGCCCGTTCCAGTACCTGGTGAGCACGCCCTGCTTGACACCCAGCTCCGCATTCCATCCCGACTCGGCCTTCAGACCGGGATTGGGGAAGATGCGGACCGCCCCCAGGGTGGTGCTGGCATGTCGTTCCGCCACCGAGGGATAACGGTAGCCCTGTCCGAAGGAGGCCCTCATGAAGGTACGCACTCCCACCTGCCTGTTGACGCCGGCGCGAAACAAGGGCACCGGTGGATCCCCCTCCCCGTCCAGGCGGCTGTGCTCGACCCGCATCCCGGCCACTAACCGGAGCTTTTCGGTCGCATCCAGTTCTGCCTGCGCATAGGCCGCCAGGTTCAGCCCATGGTGGTCTCCATAGAAGTTGGAGCGGATCCGGGTGGCATGCTGCATCAGCCCGGCGTGAATGCCCAGACGCTCCGAAACAGCCTGCCATCCCTGGTACTCGGCATAGAATCCCAGGGCACCGCTGTTGTTTTGCACGGTCACAGGGAAGTGGTTGTCGGATGATTGCAGCCGGGCACGCAGGGCGTGTGTTGAGCGGCCCTTGCGCTCCAGGCTGACGAAAGGATCCACATAGAAAAAGCGTGCATTCAGCTCGGCTTCGGTCGACGGGTCCTGTTTGAGGGCGCCCTGCCAGGCGTCCTCCCAGAGGATGAAGTCGCGTTTGTGGTTGACCCCGGCATTCAGATTCAATCCGTAAGAAAGGCCGTCGACCTTCCGGCTCCTGTGCTTCAGCCTGAGGTTGGCCCGGGCAAGCCTTTCATCATTCAGCCGCCTGTAGCCGTTGTCGGTCAGCAGGTAACTGCCGAAGCCGACATCGGTGTTCCCGTAACGCTTCAGATGGGATACCGAAGCGCTGGCAAAGGCGCGCGGGCTCTCCCACCAGACCCATTCACTGCGGCGGGGACGGCCGAACAGGCCGGCCTCCGTATAGAAGCGGGTGCTGCCCTGGGCAGTGGCTTCGGCGGTACGGAAATGGATGATGCCGTTCAGGGCCGATGAGCCGTACATGACCGAAGAGGCCCCCTTGATGACTTCCACCTGGGAGATGTTCTCCAGCGGCAGGCTCCGCCAGCGGATGCCCCCCGCATCAGGCGATATCAGGGGAAGCCCGTCGACCAGCGCCATCACCCGGCTGCCGGCCCCGTAGCTGTAACCGCTTCCGCCCCGTATGGATGCCTGCCCGTCCAGGACCTCCACCCCGGAAGTCCGGTTCATCAGCTCCCTGGGATCGGCGGTATGGGCGGCTGCGATGGATTCCGGCTTGATGAGGCTGACCGAGACGGTGAGCTCCGCCAGCCGCTGGTCCACCCGGGAGGCGCTGACCACAACCTGGTCGATTTCTGTGACGGCCGGTTTCAGGGCAACAGCCAGCTCTTGCGGCCGTCCTTCGGCAAGCGTGACGGAGAGAACCTCCGCCTGGTAGCCCACATAACGAAAGACGATATGGTAGGTGCCGGGGGGCAGGTACAACTCATAGTCCCCGTCCGGACCGGTCACCACGCCCCGGTCCCGCGCAAACAAGACAGTGGCTCCCGGCAGGGGCTCTCCGCTCAGGCTGTCCGTGACACGCCCGGCGATCCTTGTGGCAGGCTGCCCCGCCTCCCCGGCCGGAGAAAACAAGGGCAGGGACAGCAGGACCAGGATCAGCAAACCATGCCGGCACATCATTTCGCTTTGAAGGTCATCCGTATCATGAAAGGCTCATCCGGCACCTCGGGGTTCGGGAATGCCGTGGTGACCTTCAGGGAGGCAGCCGTCAGCTCCGCGATCCGGGTCGTCAGGGGGATCGACAGGGCCTCGCTCTGGATGATGATCTCCGTTTCAGCAGCGGCAAACTCCCAGCGGCCTTCGTACACCCCGAACGTCCCGGTTCCATCCTCCCTGAAGCGCGCCTCCCCCCTGAAGTCGGCCAGCATTTGTCCCGGGGAACCGGCACCCTCACCGTTCACCAACAGGCTGTCCGATGCCCAGGTAACACCCGTGAGCAACCGGAACCGTTCCGACTCTTCTTCTCCGTCTTTGCCGCAGGAGGCCAGCAGCAGCAACACCACACATCCCCAAACAATACCCAGTTTATTCATGACCACACGATTTAAAACGTCCGATTAAAGTTACGGAAAAAATCATTCGGACCGGTGGTCGACATGTTTTGAGGGTGTTGCCGGCAAACTGTCTCAGCGGCAGCGCACCGAATGAGGTCAAGGTATAAAAATCCCCAAAAATGGGGAGCAAGACATTGAAATGCATTTCATATTTTTGTGGCCGTTATCGATCGCGTAACCGTTCCATGCTTCCGGTTCCGGATCCATTGTTTTATTGTTGCCATTCTTTCTCATGAAAAGGTTCATCCTGCTTTCCCTCTTTGCCATCCTCCTTCCCGTTCTTTCCCAGGCCCTCAGCCGGGAAAAGACGGAGGCCAACATCGTCGGTCATGTGCTGGCCAACGGGGAACACCTTCCCTTTGTCAACATCAGCATCAGAGGCACCACCATCGGGACCCTGACGGATGAATCCGGTCATTTCGTCATGCCCCACCTTCCCCTGGGAGAACTGGTCATCACCGCCTACCACATCGGCTATAAACCACAGGAGGTCCGCATCCACATGGAGGCCGGCACGACCCGGGAAGTGAATTTCCAGCTGGAGGCCGATGTCCTCGGACTGGAAGGGGTGGTGGTTACCGGCGACCGCAATGCCCGCCAGCGTAACGAATCCCCGGTCATTGTCAACGCCATCCTTTCCGGGCTCTTTACCTCCACCCACTCGGTTTCCCTGAGTGAGGCCCTCAATTTCTCCCCCGGACTCCGGATGGAGAACAACTGTCAGAACTGCGGCTTCACCCAGGTGCGCATGAACGGGCTCGAAGGGCCCTACTCGCAGATCCTGATCAACAGCCGGCCCATTTTCAGCGGGCTGGCCGGAGTGTATGGCCTGGAGCTGATTCCCTCCAACATGATCGAACGCATCGAGGTGGTGCGCGGGGGGGGATCCGCCCTGTACGGCAGCAATGCCATCGCAGGAACCATCAACCTGATCCTCAAGGATCCCATGGCCAACGAGGTCGAGGCCGGTTTCAGCTCTGGCATGTCCGGCCTGGGCCTGAGGCAGTCGGGGGGACACTCCTCCGACCACACGGGGCACTTCAATGCCTCCATGGTGGCGTCCGACTTCCGTACGGGATTCGCCGTTTACGGGTTCTTCAGAAGCAGGGACCCCTTCGATGCAAACGGAGACGGGTTTTCGGAGCTGACCACCCTGGACAACAACACCCTGGGCGGGAGGTTTTACCAGCGCATGGGCAACCGGGGCAAGCTGTCGGCCGACTTTTTCAACATCCGCGAGGAACGCCGTGGGGGCAACCGCTTTGACTACCCCCTGCACGAGGCAGACATCGCCGAAGCGGTCACCCACAAGATCACTACCGCGGCAGTTACCTATGAACACTTCACCCGGGACTACGACCTGCTGTCGGTCTATGCCTCGGGGCAACGCATAGACCGGGACTCCTATTACGGAGCCAACCGCGCACTGGATGGGTACGGCCACACGACCGACTTTTCCTTCAACAGCGGCATGCAATACAAAGCCATCCTGGGCAGCTCGGTCCTCACGGGAGGGGTGGAATACACCGGAGGGCGGCTCAGGGACAACAAGCTGGGGTATCCCGACTGGATGAACGGACAGGAAGTGGAGCATATCGGCAACACCGTGATTGCCGACCAGCTGGCCACCAGCGCAGGGGCATTTGCGCAGCATGACTACAGCCGGGATCGTTTGCTGGTTTCGGTCGGGGCACGGTTGGACCACTACAGGGTCGAAGACCGTGAAGGCCATTCCGACACAAGGACAGGCCTGATATTCAGTCCACGGATCAACCTGCTCTACAACATCAGCTCCTCCCTTCAGGGACGGCTCAGTTTTTCCAACGGCTACCGGGCGCCCCAGATTTACGACGAGGACCTGCACATTGAATCGTCCGGCTCCAGGCGGGTCATATACCAGAATGCTCCCGATCTGAAAGAAGAAAAAAGCCGCACCTACATGGCATCCCTGGAATGGTCCCGGCAGGCAGGCAGCAACACCGTGCGCATTCTGGCCGAAGCCTTCCGCACCTCCCTGACCGACCCGTTTGCCAACGAGTTTGGCCAGCCTGATGAATGGGGTACGGTGGTATACACCCGGGTCAATGCCGGGGAAGGCGCCCTGGTGCAGGGCATCAACCTGGAGGCCAACCTGGTCACTGCCGGGCAACTCTCCATCAGCGCCGCCTTCACCCTGCAGTCGAATCACTATGATGAAGCCCAGGAGTTTGATGAAACGCGGTTTTTCCGAAGCCCGGGAAGTTTCGGATTCGTCGTTCTGGAGAAGGAGTTCAAAGACACATGGAAGGCCAGCCTGACCGCCAGCCACACCGGCAGCATGCTGGTGCCTTATTTCGGACCGGCCCTGCCGGATCCCGAAACGGGGGAGCTGCGGGAAACCGCTTCATTCCTGGACCTTGGGCTGAGGCTGAACCGGGTTTTCACCATCCAGGCAGGGCAATTCCAGGTGTTTGCCGGGGTGAAAAACCTGCTGAACGCCTACCAGACCGACTTTGACCATGGCATCGAACGCGACCCCGGATACATTTACGGTCCCAGCCTGCCAAGGACGATCTACATCGGACTGAAGGCCGGAAACCGCTCCCTGCGTTAAACGGGGTGGAAAACCAGCCTCCCGGACTCCCTGCATTCAAAAAATCCATAACTTAGGGAACCAAAACCCTTCGTCATGGCATTCTCCCAAAAGGTTATTGTGGTTACCGGTGGTGCCCGGGGTATCGGCAAAGGGATCGCAGAAGCCTTTGCTGCGGCCGGGGCAAGGATCGTGGTGGCCGACAAGGATGCAGGGGCCGGGTCGCAGACCTGCAGCGAAATCACCCGGAGAGGGGGCCAGGCCAGAAGCCTCCCCACCGATGTCAGCCAGCCCGTGCAGATCACCAGCCTGATGAAGCAGGTGGTCGACACCTTCGGGCGGATCGATGTGCTTGTCAACAATGCAGGGGTCTCCTGGTGGGCATCCCCCTATGAGCTCAGCGTGGAAGCCTGGGACAGCATCCTGAACACCAACCTGAGAAGCGTATTCCTCTGTTCCCGGGAGGCGGCGCGGTACATGAGGCAAAGCGGCGGCGGCTGCATCATCAACATAGCCTCCACCCGCGCCCTGATGTCGGAGCCCAACTCCGAGGCCTACGCCGCCTCCAAAGGAGGCATTCTGGCCATCACCCATGCCCTGGCCGCATCCCTGGCTCCCGACCGCATCCGGGTGAATTGCATCAGCCCGGGATGGATCGAGACCCGGGATTATGCCCGGCTCCGGCCCATCGACCACCAGCAGCATCCGGCCCGCCGGGTGGGGACCCCGGAAGACATCGCCCGGACCTGCCTTTTCCTGGCGGAGGAAGGAAATGACTTCATCACCGGAACCAATCTGGTGGTCGACGGGGGCATGACCCGCAAAATGATCTATGAACCCTGAACCAAAAAAACACCCGATGAAAACCGAACACGGAAGCGGATCGGCAAGTGCCGTCTATGGACTGGGCTTTATTGGCGCGGCCATTTTTTATATTTCCACGGCCTCCGGCTTTTGGATGGGCGTTCTGGGCCTGCTCAAAGCCATGGTCTGGCCGGCTTTCCTGGTATACCAGGCCCTGAAGGTCCTCGGAGGCTGAGCCCCCGGGAGCCCTGTCCCCCGGAACAGGGAAGGGCCGGTATGTATGTCCGCCCGATGCAGTACATTTGCAGACGGGACGGAGTTGTCATTTATTTATCCAGGTTCAGACTATGAAAATTAGCGGGTTTTCGATGGCCAGGAACGCGGACAGCCTGCACTATCCGGTGAAACAGGCCATAGAGTCAGTCCTCCCGCTGGTGGACGAATTCGTGGTGGCCATCGGCAAGGGGGATCCCGGGGACCGCACCCGGGAATTGGTGGCCGGGATCCGGAGCGACAAGGTCAGGATCATTGACACGGTATGGGACCTGGAGAAGTACCCCCGCGGCATGGAACATGCCCACCAGACGGACATCGCCAAATCGCATTGCACAGGCGACTGGCTCATCTACCTGCAAGCCGATGAAGTCATCCACGAAAAATACCTGAACACGATCCGCATGGCCTGTGAGAAATACCTGGAGGACCGGGAAGTGGAAGGTTTTATCCTGGGGTACAAACATTTCTGGGGCGATTACTGGCACTACCACCGCTTTCACGGCTGGTATCCCTATGAGGTCCGCATCATCCGCAACGACCCGGACATTCATTCCTGGGAGTCGGCCCAGTCGTTCCGGCGCATTCCGGACTTCGACGGCCTCAGCTACCGCCGGCAGGAAAACACCTACAAGCTGAAAGTGCTGGAGATCGGCGCGGAGGTCTTCCATTACGGCTGGGTCCGGCCACCCTCCCTGATGACCCGCAAGTCAAAAGCCATGATGACCAACCACAGGGGAAAAGAAAAGGCCAACCGGTTGTTTGCCGATGGGAACAGGCCCTTCGAATACGGTTCGCTCGAAAGGCTGCAGAAATACACCGGCACCCACCCGGCCGTGATGCAGGAATGGATCGGGAATTTTTCCTGGGGGGACCAGCTCACCTACAAGGGCAAGGTCAAAATCAGGGGCCGGAATCTGGCCCGGCACGAAAAGTGGAAATACCGGGTTTTTAATTTTCTGAAGCAACGCATCCTTCGCATGCCGCGGCTGGGTGAATTCAACAACTACATCCTGATCAGGAACCGCCAGGCCAAGCATAGACCAGATACAGGGCATTGATCAAGGAATCCATGCGGCGCAGTCTCATGAAAGCACAGATCCAAAACATCCTGGTCATACAGACAGCCCATGCCGGCGACATCATCATGTCGACCCCCCTTTTTGAGGGCTTGAGGCAATTGTACCCGGAGGCGGGCATCGACGTGGTGGTCAATCACCGGCATGCCGGGATTCTGGCCAACAACCCGCACATACGCAAGGTTCTGGGACTCAGAAAACGCGGCAAGAAGATAAGCAATCTCTTCGGACTGGTCCGCAGGATACGAAGGACTCCCTACGACCTGGCCCTGTCCATGCAGATCCACATGTCCTCCTCTTTAATGATGTACCTGGGGGGCATCAGGACCCGCGTCGGATCTTCCCGGCAGCGGCTGCTGACCCACCGCGTGGCCTTTCCTCCCGGCATCCATATACGGGAAAAGGCCGGCATGCTCCTGGAATCCCTCGGCAAAGGCCCGTTCTATTTGCAAACAAAGCTGTACCCGTCGGATGGGGACAGGGCACATGCACAGCAGTACCTGCTGAGCAACGGCCGGTTCCGGCTGGGGGTGGCCCCCGGCTCGGACAAGCTGACCAGGAGGTGGCCGGCAGACTATTTCATCAAGCTCCTCAGCGCCCTGCCCGACAGGGTGGATGTGTATCTCATCGGCAGCGACCCTTGCGATGCCGCCCTCAGCGACGACATCCTGAAGCAAAGCACCGGGGCCGGACTCATCAACACCACCGGCAAGCTGAGCCTATTGCAATCGGCCGCCCTGATCGATGAACTTGACCTGTTGTTGTGCCACGACAGCCCCCCCTTGCATGTAGGCAATGCTATGAGGACCAACGTATTCGCCATATTCGGCCCCACCGTGAGGGATTCCGGCTCCTACCCCTTCCGGGATGGGGACCTGCTCATCGAAACGGAACTCCCCTGCCGGCCCTGCTCCAGACAGGATGGCAGGAAATGCCCTGAGAAGCATTTCCGCTGCATGAGGGACATCACCCCGGGGAGGGTACTGCGGGAAATTGTTACCTTTATCGAAGGGAAGCGCCCGGGTGCAGACCCGCATGGACTGGTACCCGCCGATTAACCGGACTTTACATCATGATCCTCTCCGGCATTATTCTGAAAGCCCCTTACTGGATCGCCTGGCAGGCCTGCAGGCTTCTGCGGCGTCAGCCGGACCTGGTGTTTTATGTGGATTCCCTCCTTGACTACCAGGTGATGCAGAACATCCTGCCCCACCTGGGCCGGCCCTCCCGGATCGTGGCCAGGAACGGCCATGTGGCCGCAGAACTCAGGAACCTCGGGCTGAAGCCCCTGCGGTGGCCTGTCTTTCCAAAGGTGGTGGTCATGGCACGCCACGCCCTGCACCGCTTTCCCATCCGACGGGTAAAAAAAATCGGCCTGATGCACGGACCCTATTTCTTTAAGGAGTTGATACGGGCGGAGCGCTACAATGCCTTCGACCGTTACCTGTTCAGCTCGCCTGCAGCGCTGGAAGTGGCCCGCAGCCGGGGTATCCTGAGCGGGGTGGTGGGAGGCTATCCACGGATCGACAGTTTTCGTGAACCGGGCCTGGAGGACAGGGGCAGGGAATTGTTTGAACGGGCAGGCTTCGATCCACGGAAAAAGACCCTGATGCTGACGGGCACCTGGGACCGCTCCCACCAGAGCGCGGTGCACAAATGGATCGGCCGCACGGGCCTCCTGCAGGAGAAATTCAACCTGCTGGCCAGCATTCATCCCATGATGTCCCGGGAGGTGAAGGAAAAAATTCGTGCCATCCCGGGCCTGGTCATTGCCGGGCAGCAAGACCTGTACGCCTGGATGACGGTGACAGACTATCTGGTGAGTGACACCAGTTCGATCATGGCCGAATTCTGTGTGCTGGACAGGCCCATCATCACCCTGATGGTGGATAGCGGGGACCGCCTGACCCCGGCTATCCGCTCCATGATCGCAGACATCTCGGTTCAGATCGGCAGCCTGGACGGGCTGGATGATGCCCTGGCGCAATACGTGCGGGAGCCACGGTTGAAACAGGAGGCGCGCCGGCGTTGGACGAAGGTGATCTTCGGCGACCTGTCCCGTTCGCACGGACACCTGGCTGCGGAGGCGATCAGCCAATGCCTGGAACGGGCCGGATGCTCCGGCACACAGCGTGACAAGGCCGCTCCATCATAATGTGTACCTGACATGACCGACCACAACACCCCGCCCCGCTTTCCCCTCGGGTTTTTTCCCACCCCGCTGCACCGGCTGCACCGCCTCTCGGGCAGGTATCCGGATTACCAGCTGTTTATCAAGCGCGACGACCAGACCGGCCTGGCTTCCGGGGGCAACAAGACCCGCAAGCTGGAGTTTTTGGTCGGCGAAGCCCTGGCGCAAGGTTGCGACACCATCGTCACGGCCGGCGCCCAGCAGTCGAACCATTGCCGGCAAACAGCCGCAGCGGCCAACGTGGCCGGCATGGCATGCCACCTTCTGGTGCGTGGAGCGGAACCCAAGGAATATACCGGAAACCTCTTGCTTTCCAAATTGCTGGGGGCAACCATCCATTTTTGCGGAGAAGAGATCCGCGCGGAGCATAGCACCGCCCTCCTTCAGGAGCTCCGTGCTTCGGGCCGCAAACCTTACCATACCCCGGTGGGGGGCTCCACCCTGACCGGGGCCCTCGGATTCGCGGAGGCGGCAAGGGAGTTGAAGGAGCAGCTGGAATCCATGCAGCTGCAGATGGATTATATTGTCTTTGCCTCCTGTTCAGGCGGCACCCAGGCAGGGCTGCTGCTGGGCAAGGCCCTGTATGGACTGGAACCGTCCCTGCTGCCCGTCAGCATCGAAAAGACCGGCCTCGGCTCCCAGGCCCTGGAAGAGACCGTGATGGCCATCGCCGAGGAAGGGCGCGGGCGGCTTGGCATCGGCAAGGCGTTCGACCCGGAGGACCTTGCCCTGGTGCGGGGATACGATGAGGCAGGATACGGGGTGCTCACCCGCGCGGAAAAGGAGGCCATCCGGGAGCTGGCGGCCCTGGAAGGGATATTCCTCGATCCCGTGTATACGGGCAGGGCGTTTCACGCCATGACCGACATGCTCCGGAGCGGGCGCATAGAACCCGGTTCAAACGTGCTGTTCTGGCATACCGGCGGGCTGCCCGCCAACTTCCATTACGGGAACCAGCTTCTGTAAAGGACGTGCCGTTAACCTTCCTTTAACCTTTATTACACTTCCGTTAACCGCCACCCACGGGGGGATGTATTAGCTTTGCAGCGAACCCTAAACTTCCCACCGATGATAAACAGGAATTTGCTCGCCGCCTGCGTCCTCTCCATGATGGCCCTTCCGGTTCCCGCACAGATCAGCCAGGGAGTCATCCGCTATGAAGTCACCACCGACATGCACCGGCGGATCCCCCCGGAGCGGGAGGAGCTCAAGGCCATGATCCCGAAACACCGCACGGAAACCTACCAGCTATTCTTCAACGAACAGGAAAGCCTCTACAGGGTGAAGGAAGATCCGGAGGCCGACCTGGCTGCGACCCGGGGCGGTATGCGCATGGTGATGCGGCAGCCGCGCACCGAGACCCATATAGACAAGGACAAAAGGGAGGTCACCCTTTTGCAGGACTTCATGGGAAAGAACTACCTGATCACTGAGCCGCTCGACATCAAACCCTGGCGGATCGGCCACCAGCAGATGGAGATCGAAGGCTACCTCTGCATGATGGCCTGGTACACCGACACCCTGCAGGGGCAGGAGATCACGGCCTGGTTCACACCCCAGATCCAGCCTTTCCTGGGACCGGACCGCTTTGTGACCCTGCCCGGGACCGTCCTGGCCGTGGACATCAACAACGGAGAGCAGGTTTGGGTGGCCCGAGAAGTCGAAATACGGGAGCTTAAAAACACCGAAACACGCAAGCCATCCCGCGGGGAGCAAATCACGCGGGAGGATTACCGGAAACTTGTCGAGGAACAAATGCAACGTATGAATACCGGGGGGAGAACCAATATCAGGTTCTGATCCAAACCGGGACAACCATGAAAAACAAACCCCAATTCCAGAATGCCATGAAAAACTCCATGATCCTGGTCCTGCTCTTAATGACGGGCCTTGCCGCCGCAGGACAAACATTTTCGATCAGCGGACGGCTTACCGACACGGAAAATGCCGGCCTGCCCAACGCGACCCTGCTGCTGCTGAATGCCGGCGATTCCACCATGGTCAATTACGCCCTGAGCAACCTCCAGGGAGAATTCGAGATCCGGGACCTGCCCCGCAACCGCTACCTGCTTCGCATCACCTATGTGGGCTATGCCACCCTTTACCGGGACGTGGACCCTCCGGCAGGTGCCTTGCTCGACCTGGGCAACATCAGGATGCAGGACGAGCGGACCGTCCTCCGGGAGGTGATCATCCAGGAAGAGCGCATCCCCATGCGGGTCCGGGGGGACACCATCGAATACGATGCCCTGGCCTTTAAAGTACAGCCCAACGAGGTGGTGGAGGATCTGATCAAGCGCATGCCGGGCATCGAGATCCAGTCGGATGGCACCGTGGTGGCCCAGGGGGAAGAAGTGCGCCGGGTGCTGGTGGACGGACGGGAGTTTTTCGGACGCGATCCGAAAATGGCGACCCAGAACCTCCCGGCAGACGCCGTGTCCAAGGTGCACGTCTTTGATGAGAAGTCGGAACAGGCACGCTTTTCAGGCATCGATGACGGACAGCGAGAGCGCACCATGAACCTAGAACTGAAGGAGGACAGGCGGGATGGCCTGTTCGGCAACACCACCCTGGGCTACGGACCCGACAACCGCTTCCAGGGCCGGACCAACATCAACCGCTTCGACGACAAGGGACAATTGTCCCTGCTGGGCATGGGAAACAACCTCAACCAACAGGGCTTCTCCATCGGGGAATACATGAATTTCAGCGGAGCGGCCCAGGGCATCATGGGAGGTGGCGGGGGCCCCATGCAGATCACCCTGGGCCAGGCCGGCGGCATTCCCATCAATCCGGAGGGCCGGCCATCCACCAACGGGATCATGACCTCCTGGGCCGGGGGACTCAATATGAACCGCAAGCTGTGGGACAGGACGGAGGTGAACGCCTCTTACTTTTACAACCAGCTGAACCATGACCTGGTGCAAACCACCGACCGGGAGAACTACCTGCCGGCGGGGAATTACCAGTATCTGCAAACGGGCACGCAGGACAACCAAAACGACAACCACCGCCTTACTTTCAGGGCCGATCATACCCTCAACGAAAACAACAGCCTGCTTCTCACCCTGAACAGCTCGCTGAACAATACCGGGGGCCTTTACCAGACCGAAAGCCGCAACATCTCCCCGGAGGGACAATTGCAAAGCTCCAGTCAGCAGTCCAGCGAGTCGGACAGGGACAACCTGAGCCTGAACAGCAGCCTGCTTTGGCGCAAGCGCTTCGGCACCCCGGGGCGCACCCTGAGTGCCGGGCTGGACCTGGTGGCCACCGGCAGCGAGCAGACCGCCAGCCTGGATGCCCTGAACCGTTTCTTCTCCCAGGGAAACCGGGAAGAGTTGCTGGTGCAGAACACCTACCAGGAAAGCCTGAACCAAAGCCTGGGGTTCAACCTGTCTTACACGGAACCCCTGGGCAACCGGCGGTACCTGGAGGCCAGCTACCGCATCACCAGCAACCGCAATGAGGTGGATCAGCAGGTGTTCGATGTGGTCGATGGCACGGAACAGCGCAACGACCGGCTGACCAACATCTATAACTCCACCTATCTGTACCAGAGGGGGGGCGTGAACTTCAGGCTGAACCGGGATGCCTACAACCTGACCGTCGGAGGCAATGTCCAGGCAACCGTCCTGAAAGGAGAGCTGTTCAGCCAGGGACAGGCCATTGACCGGGACTACCTGAATGTTTTGCCCGTACTGCGTTTCAACTACAACTTCAGCAATGTGAGGCGGCTGACCTTCGATTACGAGACCAGCGTGCAGGAACCGGGGATACTGCAGCTGCAACCCCTGGTGGACAACCGCGACCCGCTTAACATCTATGTCGGGAATCCGGAGCTGCGCCCGTCCTACCGCAACAGGGCCTCCATGCGCTTCAACTCTTTCAACCCGGTCAGCCTGTTCGGCTACTTTGCCTTCATCACCGCCGACTACGTGACCAACCCCATCACCAATTCGGTCCTGGTGGACGAACAATATGTGCGCACCATCAGCCCCGTCAATACTGACAACAACCTGAATCTGAGGGGGAACTTCAACATGAACTTCTCGCTTTCAAAGCTGAAAACCCGGGTGATGGTGGGCACCACCCTGATGCGGACAGAAAGCACCGACATCCTCAACCAGGTATCCCAGCGCATCACCAACAACACCCTGGGAGCCAGTGCCCGCCTTACTATCCGTCCGGGCGACTCATTCGAGGCCTTTTTGTTGGCCACCGCCAACCAGCAGCTGACCGCCTACCAGTTCAGCACCCTGGAGCAGGCCTACCTGAACCAGACCTACGGGGCGGATGTCAACTGGAATTTTCTGGAGCATTACCGGTTCAATGCGGGATTCCGTTACCAGATCTACGAAGGCCGGACAAGCGACTTCGATCGCAAAATCCCCATGCTCGACTTCGGTTTCTCCCGCCGGTTCCTGAAGAATAACAGCGGGGAACTGAAGCTTTCCGGGTACAATTTGCTGAACCAGGACCTGGGCGTGACCCAGAGGGTGGATGTCAACTACCTGGAACAGCAGGTCACCAATTCCCTGGGGCGCTACTTCCTGCTGAGCTTCACCTACTCACTCAACCAGGGCCTGAACGTATTCGATGGCGCAGGAAGGGGCGGCGGCATGCGGATGATGCACTAAACGGTTTCAGACAGTCCGGCCGGGAGGGACTCCTAGGGAGAGGACCCGCCGGGATCCATCCGATGATTGCGGACGCCTTGCGGGGCGTCCGTTTTTTTTTATATCATGTAACTATTCCCATCACATATACGTCTCATCCGTATTGATTCACCCTCCAAATAACAACGGCGACCATGAACAAGAATTTCTTTTCCACCGCCCTGCGCATCCTGAAGAAAAACAAGGCCTACACCCTGATCAACATCGTCGGGCTCGGGCTGGGATTTTCCGTCTCCATCCTGCTGTTGACATTCGTGTACGACCAGCTGAGCCATGACCGGTTCCACGAACATTACAACCGGCTGGGACGCCTTACCGTAGAAGGCGCCATGAACGACGGCAAGGTGATCTCCGGACCCATCACCATGGGCGAGATGGCCGACCTGCTGGCCGGGCAGGTGCCGGAGATTATGCACATCTCCAGATTGTATCCTTACGGGAGCGGAGAAGTTGTGGTGGAGGACGAACGATTCACCGGCATCGAAGGGGCCTGGGTCGACAGCGCCTTTTTCCAGATGTTCAGCTTCCCCTTGCTGGAGGGGGACCCGGTCAGCGCGCTGCGGGATCCCTTCACAGTCGTGTTGACCGAGGCCACAGCCCACAAGCTTTTCGGAAGCACCGATGCCATGGGCAAGACCGTTCAGCTTTCCGGCCGGGATTACCGGATCACGGGCGTGATGAAAGACGTGCCCCGCAATTCCCACATGCGTCTCGACCTGGCGGCATCCTTTCATTCCCTGGTCAGGCCGGACTACAATGTGACCCGGTCGAACGGCATCTCCTTCCCCACCTACATCCTGCTGCGGGAAGACGCAGACCCGGCCCGGGCCAGGGAAAAGATTCTGTCGATTGCCGACGAGCGCATTCAGGAAGCCTTCGGGCCCTATGGGATCTACCTGGAGCACAGGATTCAGCCCATGAAGGACATCCACCTGCGGTCGAATTTCAGCTTCAGCATGGGGCGGACCGGCGACATCCGCCATGTCTATATATTCGGGGCCCTGGCCCTGTTCGTACTGGTCACCGCGGTATTCAATTACGTGAACCTGGTCACCGCCCAATCCGAGAAGCGCGCCCGGGAGATCGGCATGCGCAAGGTGATCGGTGCCGGCAAGCCGGAGCTTATCCGGCAATTCATCGGGGAGTCCATCATCCTGTCCGGCCTGGCATTCCTGCTGGCCCTGCTGCTGAACCAGGCCCTGATCGGGCCCTTTACTCAGCTGATGGATGCGGACCTGCCGCTTATCTACTGGCAAAAGCCGGCCATGCTGGCGGGCATCGTGCTGTTTGTCGTGCTCACCGGGGTGATCGCAGGGGTCTATCCGGCCTTCTACCTGTCGCGCTTCCAGCCGGTGGTGGTGCTCAAGGGCACCCAGCACGGAGCCTCCGGACGCCATGCCTTCCGCAAGGTGCTGGTGAGCCTGCAGTTCGCCATTTCCATTTTCCTGATCGCCTCCCTCCTGCTGGTCCATCGCCAGGTCGGATACATGAAGCACAAAGACCTTGGCTTCCAGCGGGAAAATGTGATCACCGTGGGTTCCCTCACCCAAACGATCGGAAACAGCTACGAAAGCCTCAAGGCGGAATTGCTGCAACATCCGGGCATCCTCTCCGTGACGGCCTCCCAAAGCGTGCCGGGAAGGGACCGCAGCCTGCAGAACAGCTACAAAAAGGGGGACGACCCCGCCACCGCCATCATGATGTTTGAAAACCGCATCCGGCACGACTACATCAAGACGTACGGCATGCGGCTGGTGGCGGGCCGGGATTTCGACCCGGCCATGCGGACCGACTCGGCGGCCTTCATCATCAATGAAACCGCAGCGCGCAAGCTGGGCCTGGTGGACCCTGTCGGCCAGGAAATTCACGTATGGGAAGCCTTCGGGCGCATCATCGGGGTGGTGGCCGATTTCAACTTCATGTCGATGCACAATGAAATCGACCCCCTGGTCTTCAGTATGTACAATCAGGGTTTTTCCCGCATCAGCATCCGGATCAGTCCCGGGGACATCCAGGAGAAACTGGGATTCATCCGCGACCGCTTTGCGGAAGCCGATCCGAACTATACATTCACCTACGACTTTGTGGACCAGGAATTCGAGGCCATGTACCAGCAGGAGGAGCGCATCAGCAAACTGATCACGGCCACGGCCGTGCTGGCCGTCATCATTTCCTTCATGGGCCTGTTCGGGCTGACCTCCTTCACCGTGTCCCGGCGCATCAAGGAGATCGGCATACGGAAAACCCTGGGAGCTTCCACCGGAAGCATCGTCATGCAGCTCTCCGGACAGCTCTGGCGATGGATCCTGGCCGGCAACCTGCTGGCCTGGCCTGCCGCCTACCTCATTCTCGGCAAATGGCTTGAGAACTTCGCCTTCCGGATCGATTTGCTCCGCTACTGGTGGCTGTTCGCGGCGGCCGGGCTGGCAGCCGCCCTGATCGGGAGCATCGCCATGCTGTACCAGTCCCTGTCGGCCATCCGCTCCAACCCGGTCAACAGCCTGCGCTCGGAATAAACTGCCGCCTGGGCGCCCCGCGACAACGGAGCGCCCCCCGGCACACACCCGACAAATCCTAAAAACAGAACAGCTTCTTGCGGAATCAGCGCAAAATAGGTTAATTTTATCCTGTGAATGCCCTGATCCATGCCCGTGAACTGTTTTCCCTCAAAGGGAAGGTTCGCCTCATCGATGCCCGCTGGGGGGAGAACCCACAAGATCATTACCGGGAAAGGCACCTGGAGGGAGCCCTGTATGCCGACCTGGAAAGCGAGCTGTCGCATATCCGGGAAGACCTGAGCCAGGGGGGGCGCCACCCCCTGCCCTCACCCGCAGAGTTCGCCCGCGTACTGGGCCGGCTCGGCATCGATCCGGACACCCATGTGGTGGTTTATGACGACCGGAGCGGAGCTGCCGCAGCCGCACGGTTCTGGTGGATGCTTCGCGGCGCCGGGCATGTGAAGGTGCAGGTACTGGATGGCGGCCTGAAAGCCGCGCTCAGGCTGGGTTTTCCCGCTGCCTCGGGAACGGAAGCCGCCCCGGACATGACGCCCTATCCCTTGGACCGCTGGCAGCTGCCCATCGCGGACATGGACGAGGTGGGGCGCCTGGCGGCCGGATCGGGCTGCGTGGTGGACGTACGGGAAGCGGAACGTTACCGGGGCGAAACGGAACCCTACGACCTGGTGGCAGGGCATATACCGGGAGCCATCAACATCCCCTATATGCAAAACCTGGGGGAGGACGGACATTTTTTGCCGGCCATGCAGCTCAGGTCCCTTTACGGGGATTTGTTTTCCGGGCACAGCATCCATCAGATTGCCGTGCATTGCGGATCGGGTGTCACCGCCTGCCACACCCTGCTGGCCATGGAGGTGGCCGGCCTGGGGATCCCCGCCCTTTACCCGGGCTCTTACAGCGAATGGTCGCGCAACCAAAAACCCATTAACACTTCTTCCAGTGGAAACCGTTGAAACCGTCAGCAAAACACTGAAGCATTACCTGGACTATCCCATCCTGGAGGTCGGAAGCCTGTCCATCACCACCTGGCTGCTGATCTATTTCTCGGTGGGCATTTTCCTGCTGTTTTACCTCTCCGGCTGGCTCAAGCGGCTCCTGGTGAACAGGATTCTGGTCCGCTATACCACCGAACTCGGCGTACGACAGGCCATTGCCACCATCACCCGCTACATCATTGTTTTCGTCGGATTGCTCATCATTTTTCAGACGGCGGGCATCGACCTGAGCACCCTGACCGTGCTGGCGGGCGCCCTGGGGATCGGGATCGGCTTCGGCCTCCAGAGCATCACCAACAATTTCGTGTCGGGCCTGATCATCCTGTTGGAGCGCCCCGTCAAGGTGGGCGACCGCATCGAAGTGGGCGGCACCCATGGCCGGGTCACCGACATCTCGGCCCGGGCCATCACCATCATCACGAACGACAATGTGTCCATCATCGTGCCGAACTCGGAGTTCACCTCCAGCCAGGTGATCAACTGGAGCCACCACGATGAAAACATCCGGTTCCGGATCCCTGTTTCAGTGGCCTATTCGAGCGATGTGGACCTGGTTTCCCGGCTGCTGCTGGAAGTGGGCAGGGAGAATCCCAATGTGCTGAAGGAACCGCCCCCGACCATCCGGCTGACCGGGTTCGGGGATGACGGCATCCACTTTGAGTTGCTGGTGTGGACGAGCACCCTGACCCACCGGCGCGGCAAATTCATGAGCGATCTGAACTTCGGGATCATCAAAAAGTTCAATAAGCACGGGGTGCAGATTCCCTTCCCCCAGCGCGATCTGCACCTGAAAAGCGGGTTTGAAGGCAAAGTTTAATCCCGGAAAGGACCGGACAGGTAAAAGAGGGCCTGAAAGTCCTGGCTTTTGGACAGGAACTCCCTGTCGGCACTCATGGCCGGCCGGGACGGCATGGAGGAAGGTCCCCTCGTTCCGGGCATGACACCTCCCGGCACCCGGCCCGGAATACGGCCCGGCATGCCGGATCCCGAAGGGCTGCCCGGGGACCGTCCGGCGGGGCGCAGGCCTTCCAGCCCGTTGGCGGTCACCAGCAGACTGAACGGCCTGTCCGGCGGACCGGATTCGGGAAGTTCCCTGTAATAGGTACGCAAAGGAATGAGGGCCCGGTAGGTGAGCACCCCGGCCGAATCGAGCTCCAGGGACACGGTGATGCCATTCTCCCCGCTGGCCGCCATGCGGCCGTTTCTGTGATTCTTGAAACCCGACAGGTTCATGTGGGTCTTGCCGTCCACAAGCCGCCGCAGCATCTCCTGACGGGCTGCGGGATCCTGCCCTTGTCCGGCACGGCCCCTATCGGTCCCGGCCGGCCGGCCCATACCGGCCATTCCCAGGATGGGGGCATCGGATTCGGGGAACACGATGCGGCCATGCCCCTCCTTCCTTCCGTTGGTATCGATGGCCAGTTCCATGCCCGCCCAGAGCATCTTGCGCTGGGCGTCCGGATCATCCGTCCAGAGCACCACATACAAGTTGTCCCGGTCATTCGAAAGAAGGTAATGCAGGCGGGTGTCCCGGTCATACCCCTGGGAATCCCCCGGGGAAAGGGAGAAAGCCTGCTCCTGATTCTGCCACAGGGCCTGCAGCTGCAATTTGGGCGAACAGGAGAACAGGGTCAGCCCGGCCAGAACCAGGGCCGAAAGGCCTGCTGCCATGCGTTGAAATGTCATATTCATCCGGCTTATTTGATGATAAAATGGTAACCAACCCCTTTGATGGTCACGATCTCCACGGAGGGATCCCCTGAAAAGAAGTCCCGTATCCTGGCAATGTACACATCCAGGTTCCTGGAATTGTAAAACGAGTCGTCTCCCCAGATATTCAGCAGGATGTCACGCCGTTTGACCGGGTGGCTTGGATCGTCGGTAAGCATCTGCAGGATCATGTTTTCCCGGTGGGATAGTTTTCTTTCGTTCCCATCCGACTGCAAAGTGTAGTTCAGGGGGCTGTATACAGAGTTCCCCAGCCTGCGGGTGCCGTCTTCAGGGCCGGTTTTCGGATGGTTGGAGGCAAACCGGAGCAGGTTGCGGATGCGGACGATCAGTTCCTCCATGCTGAAGGGCTTGCGCAGGTAATCGTTTCCCCCGGCATCGAAGCCTTTGAGTACATCCTCCACCTGCACCCTGGCTGTCAGGAAAATGATGGGAATCTCCGGTGTCAGCTGCCGGATCTCCTTTGCCAGCTCAAAACCATCCTTACGGGGCAACATCACATCCAGTACACAGAGGTGGGGCTTCACCCGCCGGAAGGCCTCCAGGGCCCCCTCCCCATCCGCTTCGAGGGTGACCTCGAAACCCCTGCTTTCGAGGCTTTCCTGGACAATCTTTGCCAGAAAAGGTTCGTCTTCGACATACAGTATCCTGGTGCTTTCCATGGTTCTATGAATTGCGTGCGGGCAGTTTCACCACGAAACGGGCACCCCCCCCCTGTCTGCCTTCAAGGTGAATCGAGCCCCCGTGTCCCTTGACCACCCCGGCCACATAGTGCAGCCCCAGGCCATGACCCTTCACATTGTGGACCATCCCCGAGGGCACACGGAAGAAACGTTCAAATACCCTATTTCTGTATACCTCCGGTATTCCCGGGCCTTCATCGGACACCTCCAGTTTGACCCGCTCCGGGGTTCCGCAGACACGGACCAGTACCCGGTTCGGGCTTCCCCCGTGTTTGATCGCGTTGTCCACCAGGTTATATACCACCTGTTCCAGGTGGTCTTCATTTCCGGTCACCAGGGTGTTCCCTTCCTTCTCGAGTGCAAGGTGGCAGCTTTTATGCGCCGCCAGGATGGAAAAGGAGGAGAGGACCTTCTCTGCCAGGTCTGCCATATCGACCGGCCGCCCGTAGGAGCCGATCTCTGTCGATAAGTCCAGAACGGATGTCTTCAGGATTTTATCGGTCATCATGCTCAGGCGGTGGAGCTCCTGGGTGGCCATCTGAAGATACTCCCGGGTTTTTTGCGGATCCTTCAGGACATCAAAGTGCTGCAAGGCCTCCAGGGCTACCCCCACCGTGGCCACCGGGGTCTTCAGCTCGTGGGTCACGTTGCCGATGAAATCGTTCTTTTGTGACACCAGTCTTTGCTGGGCAAGCAGGTTGCGGTAAATCAGCAAAAAGGACAACAGGATCAGGCCCGTGATAAAGACCGAGAATCCCAGTTGGGGAAGCAACCCCTTGTAAAGCCGGGTGTTAACGCCTTCAAACACCGCGGCATAGACCAGGCCCGGGGCCAGGGGGACGAAGGAGGTGGAAAAGCGGGCCGGCAGCCGGGGCAACTCAGGAGAAGGCTCTGCGTGCTGAATACTGTCTGTGTTTTGCAGGGGTTGCCACATCCTGTGCCAATCGGATGGGCCCTTCTCAATCTTGAAAGTCAATCCCGCATGGCGCTCCCAGAGCGATTCGGAAAAGTGACGCTGCAACAGGGCCATGATGACCGAATCCGGCGGCAGATCCACCCGGAACTGCCAGTCAAAGAACCCCGACCGGCTTCCGGGGGCATGAACCCTGGAAGAGACCCCTCCCCCCGGGGGAGTCGATCCGATCAACAGGTTGGTATCTCCTGCAGGCAGGCTGTCACTCCGGATCATAATGGCCATGCTGCGGGTCCCGGCCAGACCGGTCCGTTCCTGCAAAAGGGAATCCGTGCGGGCGATCGCCCCCTCGGTCCCCATCACCCAAAAACGGGAAAAGAACAAGGAGTCGGCCAATTGCCTTACGGAGGAACGGAACAACAGGTTTGTCTCCCGCGAAAAAGCCTCCGAGGCAGAACGGTACTCCGTGCGCAGCCAGACCACCTGCAGGGCGACCAGCAGGATCATGCTGACCCCCATCAGGTAAAGCAAGCCCCTGTATTTTATCCTGCTCATCGTCATTTTTCTTTTGTCAAATGTAAGAAACTGCCATGGCTTTTCCACCCCCATTAACCATTCTTTAACCAAGCATTCATACTGCTTAACACGGAGGGGGCGCCTGTCGGAAACCCGGGCCTGGCGGAGGGGCCGGGATCCGGCAGGCCATAAACGGCCGGCGATAAAAAAGCGGGACCGGATGCGGCAGAATCCGGTCCCTGTTCCAATCATCCCCCAATTTTTTGTAATTTGGCAGAAAATAAGGCGGTTCATGATTGAAGCGGTTCACTACACCCGGCAGAAAGAGGATATGGTTCGTTGCGAATTGTGTCCGCACGCCTGTTTGCTGAAGCCGGATGAGACGGGAAAATGCCTCGCCAGGACCAACCGGGAAGGCCGGCTGGTCACCCAAAACTACGGCAAGCTGACCGGCATGCACCTGGACCCGGTGGAAAAAAAGCCGCTCTATCACTTCTTCCCTGGTCAGCGAATTCTCTCCATCGGCAGCTACGGCTGCAACCTCCACTGCGACTGGTGCCAGAACGCCCGCATCTCCCTCTCGGGCAACGGGCATTTCGACTCCCTTCCGGTCACCAATCCCGAGGAAGTGGTCGCCTCCATGCGCCGGATGGGCGGCATCGGACTGGCCTATACCTACAATGAGCCCGTGGTGTGGTTCGAGTTCATGATGGACACGGCCCGCATGGTGCAGGCCGAAGGACGAAAAAATGTCATGGTCACCAACGGCTTCATCAACCCAAAACCCATGAAGGAGTTGCTGGAGGTCGTGGATGCCCTCAATGTGGACCTGAAGTCTTTCAGCCAGGATTTTTACCATCGGTGGACCGGAGGAAGCCTGCAGCCGGTTAAGCACACCCTGACCGAAGTGGCGCGCAGGGGAAGGCATCTGGAGGTCACCTTCCTGGTCATTCCGGAACTGACCGACGACCTGCTCCTTTTCCGCGATATGGTCCGCTGGATCCGGGAGGAACTGGGAGAACAGACCGTGCTGCACCTGAGCCGGTATTTCCCTGCCTGGAAACTGGCGCATCCCCCCACCCCCATTGACAGCATGACCCGCTTGCTGGAGGCGGCCCTGGAACAGCTGCCCTTTGTTTACCTGGGCAATGTGCCCCAGACCACCGCCGTATCCGACACCTATTGTCCGGTATGCAGCACCCTGATGATCAGCCGGCGTGGCTACCAGACCGACATCCACGGCATGAACGGGCTGGGCCATTGCACCCATTGCGGGGAGCCCGTGATCACGATGCAGTAAGGCATGATGATCCATACGACGACAAACACTTCAACCCATCACAATGTATCATGAAAACCTTTCACCGATTTTTACCGGCCGCATTGGCCCTGATGATCCTCTTCTGCCCCACAGCCAGGGCACAGGAAATCCGCATCAACCCCCTGGATGCCCGCATGTTCCGGTATCCGGCCGTGTCTGCTGACCAGATTGCCTTTGTATACGCCGGAGACATTTGGATTGCCGGCAGGGAAGGCGGCCTGGCCCACCGGCTGACGTCCTCCCCCGGGGAGGAGCTTTTTCCCCGGTTTTCACCGGACGGGCGTCAAATCGCCTTCTCGGCCAATTACGACGGCAGCAGCTCCGTATACGTGATGCCTGCCATGGGCGGGACTCCCCGACGCCTTACCTGGCATGGTTCCGGAGACAGGACACTGGGATGGACCCCCGACGGGGAGCAAGTACTTTTTGCCTCCTCCCGCGAAAGCGGCAGCATGCGGTTCAACCAGTTATACACCATTCCGGCCGGGGAAGGCCAGCCCACAAAACTTCCCGTACCCTACGGAGAATTCGGATCCTTTTCGCCAGACGGAAAACGGCTGGCGTATATTCCCAAAACCAGGGACTTTCGCACATGGAAACGCTATTCGGGCGGCATGGTGCCCGACATCTGGATCTTTGACCTGGAACGGCAGGAAGCGGAGAACATCACCCCCAGCCCGACCAACGACGCCCATCCCATGTGGCATGGAGACATCCTGTATTTTTTGTCGGACCGGGACGAATACCGTCGCGCCAACATCTGGGCCTATGACCTGGTTAACAAATCGTACCGGCAGGTCACCCACTTTACGGATTATGACATCCGCTTCCCTTCCATCGGGCCGGAGCATATGGTGTTTGAAGCCGGAGGACGCCTCTGGATCATGGCGCTGGATTCGGAAACCTTGCAGGAAATACGCATCGAACTGGTGACCGACAATGCCACCCTGCGTGAAAGAAGGATCTCCGCAGAGCGGCTGATCCAGTCCGTTGCTCCGGGGCCCGACGGCCAGCGGGTCCTGTTCGGTGCCCGGGGGGAGGTTTTCTCGGTGCCTGCGGAGCATGGTCCCGTCTACAACCTGACCAATACCTCCGGCACAGCCGAACGCTATCCCAGCTGGTCGCCCGACGGGCAATTCATCGTTTACTGGAGCGACCGGGAGGGGGAATACGACCTTTACCTGCGTGATGAGCAAGGCATGGGAGGGGAAGAAAGGCTGACGGACCTGGGCCCCGGTTTCCGTTACCAGGTGAGCTGGTCGCCCGACAGCCGGTGGCTCGCATTCGTCGACCAGGACAAGTACATCCACCTTCTGGATCGGACAACCCGCCGGGTTGAACGGATCGACCAGGACCTGTGGTCCACCCACGGCGGGCTTCAGAGTTTTCACTTTGCCTGGTCGCCCGACAGCCGGTGGCTGACTTACAGCAGGGGGGCGGAAAACCGGAACGGAATCATCTTTGTGTACGACACCCGGAATGGGGAGCTGCACCAGGCCACCGCCGATTTTTACCAAAACAGCCACCCGGTATTCGATCCCGGCGGCCAATACCTCTACATGAAATCCGCCCGGCATTTCTCCCCTTCCTACAGCGACGTGGACAATTCCTGGATCTATGCCAACACCACCCTGATCCTGGCCCTTCCCCTGACCAGCCGGGTGCCCTCTCCCCTGGCCCCCCGCAATGACGAGGTGGCATCAAAGACTGAAGAGGAAAAGGAAAACAATGCAGACAAGGGCAGCCCGGAGGTTGCCATAGAATTTGACGGATTGGAACAGCGGGCCGTGGTCCTTCCCATCAAAGCAGGAAACTACGGACAACTGGCCGCTGCAGAAGGCAAACTCCTGTTTCACCGCCTGCCACAGACCGGGTCGGCAGACAACAAGAGGCCCCTGCTGTATTACGACCTGAAGGAGCGTGAGGAGAAAACGATCATCGATGACGTGAACCAGTTTGAACTGACGGCCGGCGGCAAGAAGCTGCTCGTGGCAAAAGACAGACAGTTCGGGATCATCGATCTGGCAGAAAAACAGGAACTCAAAAAGCCGCTGCGCATTTCGGAAATGGAGATGGTGCTTCACCCGGCCCGGGAATGGGAGCAGATCTTCTGGGATGCCTGGCGCATTTTCAGGGACTACTTCTATGATCCCGGGATGCACGGGGTGGACTGGACGGCCGTGGGCCAACAATACCACCGGCTGCTGGGCGACGCGGTCAGTCGCTACGACCTGAACTTCCTGATAGGGGAAATGATCGGGGAACTCAACGCCTCCCATACTTACCGGGGAGGGGGTGATACCGGAAGTGAGCCCCGGGTGGCTGTGGGCTACCTGGGCATTGACTGGGCCGTTGAAAACGGGGCTTTCCGGGTGGCCCGCATCCTCAGGGGAGCTCCCTGGGACAGCGAAGTACGATCACCCCTTGACCGCCCGGGCATTGGCATCGCCGAAGGGGATTACATCCTGGCCGTAAACGGTCAGCCCATGGATACGGCAAAAGAACCCCATGCAAGCTTTCAGGGCCTGGCGGGTAAAACCGTTGAATTAACCGTCAATTCGAGCCCTGTGGCAGAAGGAGGCCGTAAGGTTCTTGTGGAAACCCTGGGCAGCGAGGCCCGGCTTCGCAACCTGGCCTGGATCGAAGGAAACCGCCGGCGTGTGGAAGAAGCCAGCGATGGCCGGGTAGGTTACGTATATGTACCCAGCACCGGCGTGGACGGACAGAATGAGCTGGTCCGCATGTTCCACGCCCAGTTTACCAGGGAGGCCCTGATCATCGACGAAAGGTTCAACAGCGGGGGACAAATCCCCGACCGCTTCATTGAGTTGCTGGACCGGCCACCCCTTGTATACTGGCACGTCCGCTCCGGCAAGGACTGGCAGTGGCCCCCTCAGGCCCATTTCGGACCGAAGGTCATGCTGATCAATGGCTGGAGCGGCTCCGGAGGAGATGCCTTCCCGGACTATTTCCGCAAGCGCGGCCTGGGCCCCTTAATCGGGGAACGAACATGGGGAGGGCTGATCGGCATCACCGGCGCCCCGCCCCTGGTTGACGGGGGGTCGGTCAGTGTGCCGACATTCAGGATGTACGACCCCGACGGCACCTGGTTCCCCGAAGGGCTCGGAGTGAATCCGGACATTCCCGTGACCGATGACCCGGCCCTTTTGTCCAGAGGCATAGACCCCCAACTGGAGCGGGCCATCGAAGAGGCCTTGAAATTGCTGGAATCACAACCCGGCCCGGAGCAGAAACAACCTGTAAGGGAAGACCGCCGGGCGCCGGCCCTCAGGCAGCCGCAGCCGGGGCATTGAAGGCAGCTCCGTTGCATTTAGGCCTGTTTACCGGGTGATGAGATGCTTCAATTCCTCCGGAACGTCATCGGCATCGGGTTCGGGCCGGCTCATGGAAGAAAGGTCGAAAACGCGTGCGGACAAGGCCTTCCTGGCTTCCTCCAACACGGCCTGCTGGTCGAACGGCAGGGGTTCTGCCACCTCCTTTTCCATGCAGACGGGCATGGTGAGGGTCCGGCCCAGCGCATCCTTAAAATAGAGGAGGCGTTCCGGGGCGCAGGCCATTGTGGTGGCGGCACTAAACAGGATCAATGCGGTGATTGCGGCGGCTAAGAATTTCATGGCGTGTGGTTTTTTAAAGTGTATTTTCGTCGGATACTTATAAGCGATTTAGTGTTCTACTCATGTAGTACACTAAACCTGTGCCATAAATCTTATTTATCTGATATTATGTTATTTATAAATTTTTTTCGCTGGATGGGTAAAAAATAAGTGTGCGCAATCGGGCTGGTTTGTCCGCTTGCGGACACCTAAAAAAATCATTTCATTTGTTGTATTATGAACTATTGTTCATTATATTTGTCCCGTCAAACACCAGCCGATCATGTCACCCAGACCCAAAAGACCCCGAAAAGTCAGCAACCCCCCGCCCATTGCCGGGATGAAGCCTTACGGGGGAAACGAGCCCGCCGGAGACGGGGATCCGGTTTTCCTGGAATACGAAGAGTACGAAGCCATCAGGTTGTGTGATCATGAAGGCCTGAACCATGTCCAGGCTTCCTTCCTGATGAACGTATCCCGCCCGACCCTGACCAGGATCTATGCCAGTGCCCGCCAGAAAGTGGCCGAAGCCCTGGTCGTTGGAAAGCAACTGATCATTGAGGGGGGCAAGGTCTATTTCGACAGCGAGTGGCACCATTGTGCCGCCTGCCGGTGTTACTTCAACCACCCTGAGAAACAGCAGGCGGTGGAAGCCTGTCCCCTTTGCGGCAGCAGGGCCGTATCCCCATTCGATGCACACCCGGACTCACTGGGACAGGAAGAAGCCGTGGATTCCCCGGACGATGAGCCCGAAAACCGTGGCAGGCGCCCTTGCGGGGAGCCCGGCCGCCCCCGCCGCAGGCAGCGGCGCATCCGACAACAAAAACAGGTACGCGATGAAGACAGCAATCACCAGTACGGGAGAGACTCCTGACAGCAAACTCGACCAGCGCTTCGGGCGCTGTGCCTGGTTCATAATCTATGACAGGGAAACCGGCGCCACCGAAGCGGTGGCAAACCCCGGCAGGGAAGCACTGGAGGGAGCCGGGCCGGCAGCGGTGCAGCTGGTGGCCTCCAAAGGCGTCAGGCAAATCGTCTCGGGCGAATTCGGAATCAAGATCAAGTCCCTGGTCGACAGCCTGGGCATACAGATGATCATTTTAAAAGAATCTGAAAAGACCGTCCGCGAGGTCATGGACCTGCTGAAAAACCAGTAAATGGACTTCGCACAGGAGATGCGCCCAAATACCACCAATCAACTTTTTGCAATGAAAAAAAGACGAATCGCCGTTCCCCTTCAGAACGGAGTTCTTTGTGCCCACTTCGGGCATTGTGAACAATTTGCCATCATGGATACCGAGGACGGAAGCATTACCCGGACCATGCTGGCGACCCCCCCACCCCACGAACCGGGATTGCTGCCCGCCTGGATCGCCGAACAAAAGGTCACCGATGTGATAGCCGGCGGCATGGGCCAGCGCGCCATCTCCCTTTTCCACCAGCACCGTGTGAATGTGTTTGTCGGGGCACGGGTTGAAAAACCGGAGGAACTGGCCCGGGAGCTTGTCAACGGACAGCTGGAAAGCGGCGCCAACTATTGCGATCACTGATACAGTGACCCAGGGTCCCGGAATCCTTTATGATCCCCATCCGACGATGACCATTGCCATTGCCAGCGGTAAAGGCGGGACAGGGAAAACCTTTGTCTCGGTCAACCTGTTTTTCTCCCTCAGTGAGGAAGGCAGGAACGTGGTGCTGGCCGATTGTGATGCGGAGGCCCCCAACGCCGCCGGTTTTTTTGACACGCAGGTTTTATCCGCCACGCACATCTTTCAGATGGTTCCGGTGATCAACGAACAGGCCTGCACCTGGTGCGGCCGCTGCCAGGAATACTGCGCCTACCACGCCATTTTCCTGGTCGCCTCCATGGAGGTCATCCGGGTACAGGAAGACCTGTGCCATGGATGCGGGGCCTGCCTGCTGGCCTGCGAAGACGGGGCCATTACCGAAGACAAACGCTCCGTGGGGACGGTCACCCAATTCAATGTGCCGGGGCACGGAGTATTGACAGAGGCCCGCATGCAGACAGGGGTGATGTCCCCCGTTCCTGTAATCAAGGCCGCAATCACCCGGGCCCGAAGCCTCCCGGGGACCTTGATCCTGGACGCCCCCCCGGGTACTTCCTGCCCCTTTATTCATACCGTGGCAGCCGCCGACTACGTGGTCCTGGTGACCGAGCCCACCCCGTTCGGACTCAGTGACCTGAAGCAAAGCCTCGAAGTCCTAAAACAATTGAACAAACCCGCCGGGGTGGTGATCAACCGCTCCGGCACAAAAGACAGGGAAATGCAGGCATTCCTGCTGCAGGAACACATCCCCCTGCTATTGGACATCCCTTTTGAACGGTCCATTGCCCGGGATCATTCACGCGGGCGGCTGGTCGCCGCCGGGCGGGCTGACCTGCAGGAAAATTTCAACGGGATGTACCGGAAAATCAGGCAATATGTTGGAAACGGCAGTCATCAGCGGTAAGGGAGGGACCGGAAAATCCAGTGTCAGTGCGGCCCTTGCCAGCCTGCATGAGCGGGTCGTGCTGGCCGATTGCGACGTGGATGCAGCCAACCTTTACCTCCTGTTCCGGCCGGATGAAGAATCGTCAGAAAGCTTCTGCGGCGGAACAAAAGCAGTGATCGATCCGGACAGGTGCACCGGTTGCCTCCGGTGTGTGGCGTTATGCCGCTTCGGGGCCATCGAGCCGGACGGGAAAGTGGTCAGCATCTCGGAGGTCTCCTGCGATGGCTGCCGTTTGTGTGCCCGCCTGTGCCCTGAAGGCGCCATCCGCATGGTGCAGCAATGCGACAGCAGGCTGGTATCCGGCACTTTCCGTTACGGGGAGCTGGTATACGGGCGGCTGGCCCCCGGGGAGGAAAACTCCGGCAAACTGGTCGGGCTGATCCGGGACAGGGCAAGGAGCCTGGCGTCCCGACAGGGGATCGGACACATCCTTCTGGACGGGCCTCCCGGCATTGGCTGTCCCGTGATCTCCACCATCAGCGGGACCGGCAGGGTACTGGTCGTCACTGAACCCAGCCTGTCGGGCCTCCATGACCTGCAGCGGGCCATTGCGGTGTGCCGTTCATTCGGCCCGGAGATCCAGGTGGTGATCAACAAACACGACCTGAACCCTGAAGGCAGCCGCAAGATCATTGGCTGGTGCGGGGACAACGGCCTCCGGGTCACAGCCCGCCTGCCATTCGACCCCCTGGTAGTCCGTGCCATGTCGGCCGGCCGCACGATCACCGAATACGCCCCCGATGCCCCGGTCAGCAAAAAAATCCGTAACTTATATGATAGGCTCTTTTAACTATAATCCCTTAAATCAATCATGACTGGACTGTTCGAAAAAATCGCCTTACCGGGCGTAAAACACATCATCGCCGTGGCCTCCGGAAAAGGGGGCGTGGGCAAATCCACCGTGGCGGCCAACCTGGCCGTGGCCCTAAGCCGTAAGGGACACCGCGTCGCCCTGGTCGACGCCGACATCTTCGGGCCTTCCATTCCCCGCATGTTCGGGGTGGAGAATGCACGGCCCGCGGTGGAGCTGAGCGAAGACAAAAAAATGGTCCTCCCGGTCGAAAAGGAGGGCATCAAGATCCTGTCGATCGCCTTCTTTGTGCCCTCCGGGAAGGGGCTCGTCTGGCGCGGCCCCATGGCTTCCAAGGCCCTGACCCAGATGTTTGAAGAAACCATCTGGGGGGATCTCGACTACATGATCCTGGATTATCCCCCCGGCACGAGCGACATCCAGCTGACCGCCGCCCAGAAACTGAACCTGCACGGGGCCCTGATCGTGACCACCCCCCAGGGAATTTCCCTGCTCGACGCCCGCAAGGCGGCCAGCATGTTCAACACCCAGGGCATCCGGGTACCCATCCTTGGCGTGGTGGAAAACATGTCCTGGTTCAGTCCGGCATCCCACCCGGGTGAGCGGTATTTCCTGTTCGGCAAGGGAGGCGGGGAAGCCCTCGCCACAGAACTGCATGTCCCCCTCCTGGCCCAGATCCCCCTGGTGGCGGAGGTCGGGGAGGCGGCCGAACAGGGCAGGAACGCCATCGGCCACCCGGAGGTCAGCGAAGCCTTCGGGCGGATCATCGAGGGACTGCATCCTTAGCCCCTCCCGATTGCCGGCCCGGTCGCCACCTGCCCCATCCGACGAATATATTTTTTTCTCATATTACTTGTATATATCGGATCGGATCATGAAATTTGCGGCTCCTGTCAGAAGCAGGGGCAAATAGGCGGAAGGATGGCCAAAAGGGCGTGGTACGAGGAACTTTTTGACAACTATGCAAGGCGGTACGACGGGGAAAGCTTTACCCGCGGCACCGCAGGCGAGTGTGATTTCATCGAGGCCGAAGCCAATCACGACCGTTCGGTCCGCATCCTGGATGTGGGCTGCGGGACCGGCAGGCATGCCATTGAACTGACCCGCCGCGGCTACCCGGTGACGGGCATCGACCTGTCGCCCTCCCAGTTGCAGCGCGCGCGGGAAAAGGCCGCCGAAGCCGGACTGGACATTCCCTTCCTGGTACAGGATGCACGCAACATGACGTTCGAAGGGGCGTTCGACCTGGTCATCATGCTGTGCGAGGGGGGCTTCCCGCTCATGGACACCGACGAGGAAAACTACCGGATCCTGGGGGGGGCGGCCCGCGCCCTCAGGCCGGGAGGGAAATTCATATTCACCACCACCAATGGCCTGTTCCCCCTGTTTCACTCGGTGGACCGTTTCATGGAGGCCAGCACCGGGCCAGGTGATGCCACTTACCAATCCAAGGGGTTCGACCTGATGACCTTCCGCGACCGCAGCACCATTTTTATGGAGGACGATGACGGCAGGAAAAAGGAAATCGAATGCAACGAGAGGTATTATGTGCCGTCTGAAATCACCTGGCTGCTGAAGACACTCGGGTTTCAACGGATAGATATTTATGGCGCCCGCCTGGGCGCATTCAGCCGGCAGGATGGGCTGACCACCCGGGATTATGAAATGCTGGTCATTGCCCAATAACCAATACAACGCATGATAGAAGTAAACGATTTGTGCAAAGACTTTCCCCTGACCAGGAAGCAGCAGGCAGAGATGGGGGTAACGCAGAAAACGCTCCGGGTGCTGGACCGGGTTGGTTTTGAATGCCGGCCGGGGCGCATATTCAGCCTGCTGGGACCGAACGGTGCCGGAAAAACCACCACCCTTCGCATCATCTCCACCATCCTCTCGGCCACCTCTGGGTCGGTAAAGGTCTGCGGACTGGACACGGCCGGCAACGGGTCGGCCGTCCGGGCAAAAATCGGCTTTCTGACAGGGACCACCGGGCTTTATGAACGGCTCACCCCCAATGAGATCATCCGGTACTACGCCAGCCTGAATGGGGTGGACCGGCCCACCATGGAGAGGCGGCGGGAGGAGCTGTTCACCCTGCTGGACATGCACGATTTCGCCGGCAAGCGGATCGGCAAGCTGTCGACTGGCATGAAGCAGAAAGTGAGCATCGTGCGGACCATGATCCACGACCCGGAGGTGGTGGTGTTTGATGAGCCGACGGCCGGACTGGACGTGATTGCCGCCAAAAACATCATTGACATGATCCGCAACTGCAGGGAGCAGGGCAAAACGGTCATCTTCTCCTCCCACATCATGAGCGAGGTGGACCTGCTGTGCGACGACCTGGCGATCATTCACAAAGGCCGGATACTGTATAATGACACCATGGAGCACTTCCGCAAAAACATGCAGGGAGCCTCCCTGACCGACGAGTTCATCCGGATTGTCAACGCCGCCTGAGAGGGCACAAGCAGGAAACAAGCATGAAAAACATACTGACCATCGCTTCCAAGGAGTTTCTGGACACTTTGCGCGACCGCCGCACCCTGCTCATGATGATCGTGGTGCCGGTCCTCGTATTCCCCATTGTCTTCACCCTGGCCAACCGCCTGCAGTCCCGCGTTTTCCAGAAGGAACAGGAACGGGCACTGCAGGTGGGGCTGATCAATCTGGATCCGGGAAACGACCTTGCGGATTTTCTTCGCGAATATCCCGGCACGGTGGTGGTTGAGGCAAGCGACGCCGACACACTGACAGCCCTGATCCGCAGTGACAGCCTGCAGGTGGGCATCGTGATCGAACCGGGCTTTGCCGGTCAGATCGAGGCCCTGCAAAGCGGGCGGGTGAGGGTGATGTTCTCGGCCACCAAGCTCACCGTAAAAGACCGCATCGACCGCATCCTGGACCAGTATGCGGACCGGAAACTGGAAGACCGGATCCGGGCCCACGGCTTCGCACCGGGCTTTGTCCGGCCCCTGGAACAGGAGGCGGTGAACGTGGCCTCCACCCAGGAGGTGATCGGCAAGCTGGCCGGGGGCATCCTGCCTTACCTGTTCGTGATCTTCTGCTTCATGGGCGGCATGTATCCTGCGATCGACCTGTTTACCGGGGAAAAGGAGCGAAAGACCCTGGAAACCGTGCTGACGACCCCGGTCTCCCGGCTGGAGATCCTGACCGGCAAAATGATCGTGATCGTTTCGGCCGGCATTCTTTCGGCCCTGCTGGCCATCCTGGGCCTGTATGTGGCATTCCAGGCCACAGCCGACCTGCCCGATATGTTTGCCTCCGTGGTGGGGGAAATGCTCAACATATCCTTTTTATTGCTGACCCTCCTGATGCTGATCCCGCTGACCGTATTCTTCGCCGGCATCATGGTGCCCGTCACAATCTATGCCAAGTCCTACAAGGAAGCCCAGAGCATGCTCACACCCTTCACCTTCCTGATCATTTTCCCGGCCATGGTCGGCTTGCTTCCCGGGGTGGAATACACCGTCACCACGGCCCTGATTCCCATCGTGAACATCAGCCTGGCCACCAAGGAAATCCTGGCAGGCACGATCCACATCCCCCACCTGATCCTCACGATCGTCTCCCTGTTCACCTACGCCGCACTGGCCGTTGGGTTCTGCGTCCGATGGTTCGGCAGCGAAACCAATGTCCTCCGCTAAAACAAAAACACCCCGCATGAAAAGCGTGGCCGTATTTTGCGGATCCTCCGGGGGCAGCAACCCGGTCTATGGGGAACAGGCCCGCCTTCTCGGAAAGTCCCTGGCCGGCATGGGCATCCGCCTGGTTTATGGCGGGGCCAGCGTGGGACTGATGGGACAGCTTGCCGATGCAGCCCTGGAAGCCGGCGGGCAGGTGACCGGGGTGATGCCCCGCTTTCTCATGGACAAGGAGATCGCACACCAGGGGCTTTCGGACTTTCATGTGACGCGCGACATGCACGAACGCAAACTGAAAATGAACCAGTTGTGCCAGGGAGTGATCGCCTTGCCGGGGGGCTTCGGCACCCTGGACGAGTGTTTCGAAATGCTGACCTGGGCCCAGCTGGGCATACACTGTAAGCCCATCGGCATCCTGAACACCCAGGGATATTTCGATCCCCTGCTGCAGCAGGTTGCCCGGATGACGGTGGAAGGCTTTCTCAAACCCATGCACCGCGACATGCTCATTGTGGACAGGGACGTCCCGACCCTCCTCAACCGCATGGTAGAATACACCCCGCCTTCCGGAGGCAAATGGGTGGAACGGGCATAAGGATTTTTTTCCTATATTTAGGTGTCACAATGTGGCCCGCATGACCGCCACGGACTGGCCGGCCCCCTTTGGCGTCAAACACACCCATTCATCCGCAAAACCATGATCACTTACGACATTCTGTACCAGGAAAAATTTTCCCGCGTGGAACTGCTGATGCGCAGCTTTTTCGGGTGGCTGTATATTTTAATCCCCCACGGGTTCCTGCTGGCCTTTGTTTTTTTGGCGGCCTTTTTCCTCGGGGTGGTGGCCTTCTTTGCCGTCCTGTTCACCGGGACCTATCCCGCGAACCTGTTCGAATTCCAGCTCAGGGCCCTTCGCTGGAACGCCCGGGTGGAGGCGCGCATCATGCACCTTTGCGACGGGCTGCCCGCATTCGGGATGAAGGCCTCCGACCCGCGGGTGGTCCTTGACATCCCCTATCCCGAACGGCTCGGGCAGGGGCACCTGCTGCTGAGGGTGTTGTTCGGATGGTTCTACTGCCTGATACCCCACGGCTTTGTGCTGGCATTCAGATCGCTGGCAACCCTTGTGCTGGCTTTCCTGGCCTGGTGGTCGGTCTTGTTCACAGGAAAATACCCGGCTTCATGGCACGCCTTCAATGTGGGCACCCTGCGCTGGAACTACCGGGTGAGTGCCTACATCCTCTTCCTGAGCGATACGTACCCCCCGTTCAGCGGCAAGCCATGAACCCCAGGACAACGATAACAATACGCACACCAAAAACCCGATCAGATGACAACTGGAAAACGCCTTTTCATGTGGCTCCTTCCCCTGTGCACCCTGGCCCTTGTGTCTTGCGGCGGACAGGGCGAAACGGCTGATTCCCCGCCCGAAGGAGTGATCATCGTCGCCCACAAAAGCGGGGATGACGTGTATTTCATCGACCGCGCCGGCGGGGAAGTACTTCTGAGCCTGCCCACGGGGCGGGAGCCTCATGAGGTGGAAGTATCGGACGATGGCCGCATCGCCGTGGTCTGCAATTACGGCGACCGGGAAGAGGCCGGAAACTCCCTGTCCGTATATGACGTGGAGGCCGGTGAACCCATCCGGACGATCGACCTGGGTGAGCATACCCGTCCGCACGGCATGCAATGGATTGCCGGGACCACCCGCATGCTGGTGACCACCGAAGGCAGCCAGCACCTCCTGGTGGTGGATGTGGCCCGGGGGGAGGTCGTCCAGGCCATGCCGACAGGCGAGCCCGTGTCGCATATGGTGGCGGCCACGCCCGACCACACCCGCGCCTTCGTACCCAGCATCCGCACCGGCAATGTGGTGGTATTTGACCTGGAAACGGGAGATCAGATCGATGTGGTGTACAGCGGAGAAGGGGCCGAGGGCATCGCGATGCATCCGGACGGACTCGAGGTATGGGTTACCAACCGGGCGGAGAACACCATCACGATCATCCATACCCAAACCCTGGAAGTGATTGAAAAGATTCCCTGCGAGGACTTTCCCATCCGGGCCAAATTCACGCCCGACGGCCGGCTTTTCCTGGTGAGCAATGCCCGCTCGGGCGACATCGGGGTGTTTGACGCCGGGACCTACAGGCAGCTGGCCGCCATCCGGCTCACCCCCCCGGTTCCGGAGGGAGCGGACGAGACCCGCTATTTTGCCGAATTCGAAGGCACTTCCATTCCCATCGGACTGGTGGTTCCGGACAACCGCTGGGCCTATGTGGCCAATACCCGCTCCGACGCGGTCAGCATCATCGACCTGGAAAAAATGGAGATTGCAGGACATTTTCCGGCCGGAAAGGAACCCGACGGCATTCATTATTCGCCCCTGACCCCCCTACAAGCCAGGTAAGCTCCCGGGCTCAGTCAGACCTCCCGGAGGATCGGGAGTCCCACGGAAGGCTGGCCAAAAAGCAAGTCCCTTTGCCTTTTGTTGAAACGACCCGGATGCTGCCTCCCAGGTTTTCGATGATTCCTTTGGCCACCGTGAGACCCAGACCGTTGCCCTCATGACCACGGCTCATGGCAATATCCTCCTGGCTGAATGGGTCGAACGCATGATTCAGGTAATCCTCCGCCATACCGCATCCGGTGTCCTCCACCCGGAGGGAAACTTCTCCCTCCGCACGGGAATAAACCGTCATTCGGACCGTCCCTTGCCGGGTGAACTTCACGGCATTGTCCAGCAAATGTCCCAGGGCCTTCTCCAGCAAAGAACCGTCCGTAAAAAGGCTCTGCCCGGGCAAGCCTTCACGCACATCCATTTGCATATCCAGTCCCTTGTTGCGGCCCGCCTCCCGGTATTTACCGAACACCCCTGACAGAAAGTCCTGCAAAGAAACTTCCGACATATGGGTCTCAAGACTGCCTGACAGGATCATGGAAGCATCCACGATCTTGTCGATAGTGTCCATCAGACGTTGGCTGCTCACCTGCAGTTTTTCCAGAAAATGCCTTTGCCTGGCCGATCCGGGTTCGCTATGTGTGAGCAGTTCGCCGAAACCAATGATTCCGTTCAGGGGGGTGCGGATTTCGTGGGACATGTTGTTCAGGAAAGCCGTCTTGAGCCGGTCGCCAGACTCCGCCTTGTCTTTGGCAATGAGAAGGTCTGTCAAAAGCTTTTCCTTTTCAGTGATATCGGTCGAAGATCCAACCAGGTAACGAACCTGCCCGTTCTCGGTCACAGGAGTCAGTTCCGCATATACCACATGTTTGCGGCCATGGCTGATCAGTTCGATCTGGTAGTTCACTGGTCTGCCTTCCCGGATACAGCGTCTGTACTGTGCTACAATCCGCTCCCCTTGCTCCTGCCCGAACAGATCAAAGGGGGTCTTGCCCAGGATCTCCTCCTGACTGTATCCGGATGTTTCGCTGTATGCCCTGTTGGTTTGCAGGTAATGGAAATCCCCCTCCCCGGTCACCCGGACCAGGAACATTGAACTCTGGGAACCATTGAACACCTTTTCGTATTGCTCTGACAGCTGCCGGACCCTCTCTTCGGCCTTCTTCCAGGAGAATAACTGACCCAAATGCAGGGCCACCCCCGAGATCATGCTGATGAAGTCCCCGTCCTCATCCTGTTCGCCAAACATGAAAAACACCAGGACCTGACTTACCTCCCCATCGGTCAACACAGGAATGGCCACGCCCGAACAAAGGCCGTGCCGGATGGCTTCCGCCTTCCGGTGAAAGGCGTCGTCCTGCCTGACATCCCGGATCCAGACCGCTTCCCGGACTGCCCAGGCGCGGCCCGGAAGGCCTTCCCCTCGGGGAAAATGGTATTTTTTGCTGACTTCGTAATAAGTCCGCAAGGACGCCTCCCTGGAATACCAAACCGGTCCCAGCTCCAGAAAGCCCCTGTCTGAATTCACTTCCCAAACTTCTCCATAACTCCAGTGGGTGGCATCACAGACATGTCTGAGCACCAAAAGCAAGCCCGCCGTAAAGCTTTCCGCCCGCGTCATGTCCGTGGTGATGGCCAGCAACAGTTCCAGAAAATCCTGTTTCCGGTTTCGCTCGGTTTCCGCTTCTTTGCGTTTGCTGACATCATGCAACACCCCGACCATGGTAAGCGGGCTGCCGTCTGTATGGCGGGAGACAATCTTCCCCCGGTCCAGGACCCAAATCCAATGACCATCCTTGTGCTGCATGCGGATTTCGCACTCAAACACCTTGTCCTCTGCCTTCAAACAGCGGTCCAGGGAGTCCCTGAACCCTGGAAGATCTGATGGGTGGATAAAAGACAACAGGGTGTCAAAGGAGATGGCGGAAGAAGGGGAGAAGGGTCTGCCGAGCATCCCGGAAAGCAACCTGCTGTAAGTGATCAAACCAGACTGAAGGTCCCATTCCCAGATGCCCACATTCAGGCTGGACAGGATGTCCTCCAATGGCTCATTATGAAGAATGACCGGTCCGGAGGTTATCTCACCAGATTGTTTTCTCCTGCTGAAAGATGCATTCATTATGATTCAAATAGGACAATGGGCGGGATGCGGAACACAAAAACACCCATAAATGTTCAACCTGGAAACCTGGTTTCCGCCGGTTATTTCTCCCACGACACCGTCTCCACACCCTCTATCCGGAAGAGGGCATCCAGAACCTGCGGGCCGATATTTGCCTGCCGGTATTTCACAAGAAAGCGCAGCTTCATTCCGCCGTCCCGGTTGAGGGCATCGATCTGATAGCCCTTGATGCGGAAGCCCATGGCCGCGATCTGCTCCCTGGTGGTCTCGTAAAAGCCGGTGCCGCCCGTGCCCGTTAACAGGATCTCTCCGTAATGTTCGGACCGGATATCCACCATGTGAAGCACGAAAAGGACAAACAGCACCAGCAGGGTCGAGGCCACGGCCAGAAAGTACAGGCCCAGTCCGGTGGCAATCCCGATGGCGGCCACCACCCAGATGGAGGCCGCGGTGGTCAGCCCCATCACATGGTCCTTGCCTTTCAGGATGGTCCCGGCCCCCAGGAAGCCGATTCCGGTGATGATGCCTGCGGCGGCACGTGCCGGGTCGAGCTGTATGGCTTCTCCCGATGCAGCGACCAGGGACGCCTGTACCTGCTGAAACGCCACGATAATGAGGGCCGAGCCAAGGCACACCAGGATGTGGGTGCGCAGGCCGGCCGGCCGCCCGTGCACCTCCCTTTCCAGTCCCACGACAGCCCCCAGCACCGCCGAGACAAGCAAAGGCCAGGCGAGGCGCCACTCCAGGGCAGTCTCAAAATGCATCTGTTCCATTTTCGTCGGATATTGATTCTGTCAATGACGGGAGCAAGTTACCAAAAAGGGCGGAATCATCCGACGAAAACCGGGGAAATGACCCCCGGAAAAGGCTTGTAAAAACGGAAAACATGCACTACATTTATCCGTCAATCACCCCGGCATTCACAAAAAACATCCTCCATGCAAACCATACTCGGAGCCAATGGCACAATTGGCAAACCCCTGGCAAAAGAACTGAAAGCCTATACCGACAGGATCCGCCTGGTGAGCCGCCAGCCAGGCACATCATCCGGGAACACAGAAGCCTTCCCTGCCGACCTGACCGATCCGGAACAGGCCATGCAGGCGGTGAAGGGATCGGAAGTCGCCTATCTTGTCGTCGGACTCGATTACCGCCTCGGGACCTGGCAGCAATTATGGCCCCGGCTGATGCGCAACGTGCTGGATGCCTGCATCCGCCACGAAACCAAACTCGTTTTTTTTGACAATGTGTACCTGTACGACAAGAAGGCTGTTCCCCATATGACGGAGCAATCCCCTGTCAACCCACCCAGCGGCAAGGGCAGGGTGCGGCAACAGATTGCCTCCATGCTGATGCAGGAAGTGGAAGCCGGCAGGCTCCAGGCCCTGATTGCCAGGGCCCCGGATTTTTATGGTCCGGAGAACCACAAAAGCTTCGCTTACGAAGTCATCTACCGGAACCTGAAGAAGGGAAAGCAGCCGTTGTGGATGGGGAAATCCGACCTGAGGCATAGTTTTATCTACACCCCCGATGCCGCAAAGGCGACGGCCATCCTGGGGAATACTCCCGATGCTTACGGGCAGGCATGGCACCTTCCCACCCACCCGGACGCCCCCACCGGAAGGCAGTTCATCCGGTGGTTCGGGCAGGAGATGGGCAGCCCGAAAAAACCCATGGTCATGCCCACCTGGATGGTGCGTACGGCGGGACTCTTTTCCCCCCTGATGAAGGAGTTGGGAGAAATGATGTACCAATACGACCAGGAATACTTTTTCGACTCCTCCAAATTCACCAGACGGTTTGACTTTCAGCCAACCCCCTACCTGGACGGGATTCGCGAAACCATCCGGATCGGATAATTTGGTTTGATTTTTGAGAAGGGTTGATTTGTGTTAACAATGCCCCGGCCCGGTCCGGCGGCAAAACCATGTAAACCATGAAAACCATCAGACAATCTCTCTGCACAGCAGCCTGGTCGGTCCTGCTGTTCAGCCTCCCCCTGCTGGCCGTGCTCCCGGCCAGGGCTCAGGAAACCACCCCGGAACAAACCGCCGAAGAACTCATCAAACCCTGGGACAATGAGCACGATCCCGGCGGGGTGGTCCTGGTCATGCGCGGGGGAGAAATCATTTACCAGAAGGCTTTCGGCATGGCCAACCTCTCCCACGGCATTCCGTTTGAGGCGGGAACGCGGACAAACATCGGGTCCACCTCCAAACAGTTCACGGCCTTCGCCATCGTCCTGCTGGAACAGCGGGGGCTGTTGTCGCTCGACGACGATATCCGCCTCCACATCCCGGAACTGCCTGAGCTGGCGCATACCGTCACGCTCCGACACCTGGTATCCCACACCAGTGGCTACCGGGAGTTTTTAAACGCCTTTGCCATGGCAGGACGGCAGCCCACCGATGACATCCGCCGGGAGGAGATCATCGCCCTGGTGCAGCGCCAGCCCGCATTGCAATACACGCCCGGCGAGCTGTTCCTTTACAACAATACCGGCTTTTCCCTGCTGGCCACGGTGGTGGAGCGGGTGGGTGGGCGGCCCTTTCACGAATGGATGGACCAGGAGGTGTTCCGCCCCCTGGGCATGGAACAGACCCTGGTTCGTGCCAACCGGTACGACGTGATCAAAAACAGCGCCCAGGGCTATGCGCCCACAGAAGAGGAGTCCTTCCGGGAGGCGCCGGACCTGGCCTCCGTCATCGGGGCCGGAGGCATGTATACCACAGTGGGAGACCTGGCCCTGTGGGTCAACAATTTCTTCGAACCCCGGCTGGGCGGGAAGGAGGCCATTGACAAGATGACCACCCCATACGTCCTGAACGGCGGGCAGGGCACCGGGTACGGACTCGGGCTGTTCCTTGACGATCTGCACGGGCTCACCCGCTGGCACCACGGGGGGTCCGACATGGCCCACCGCTCGCAGCTGTTCATTTTTCCGGACATCCGCGGGGCGGTCATCACCCAGAGCAACCACGCCGGCTTCGACGGCAGCATCGCCCAGAAGCTCGCCGAGGCCTTCTTTGCCGATGGGATGGAGTCCTCCGACGGGGAGGAACAGGAAACGGCCTCCGGGGAGTTCGTGTTCGACCCGGAACTTTTCGACGACTATGCCGGCCGCTACGAACTGGATGCCGCCCCCGGCTTCGTGCTGGAGTTTACCCGGGAAGGGGACAAACTGTATACCCAGGCCAGCATGCAGCCGCGCTTTGAGGTCTTTCCCAGCTCCGACAGCACATTTTATATGACCGTGGTGGAGGCGGGCATGACGTTTCACCGCAATGAACTGGGGGTGGTGGACCGCATGACCCTGCACCAGAACGGGGCACACGGGGCCACCCGTGTTTTCGAACCTGTCTGGAGTCCTTCCCCGGAAGAGGTGGATGAGTACCTGGGAAGGTATTTCAGTGAAGAGCTTGAGGCTTTTTACGAAATCTCATCCCATGAAGACGGGGGCATCCTGCTGGTCCACCGAAGAATGGAACCCATCCCCCTGAAGCCCGATGAAAAGGACCAGTTTGCCGGGGAATTTCCGATCAGCGGCATCAACTTTGTCCGGGATGAGCAGGGCCGGGTGAGCGGATTCCGTGCCACCAGCGGACGCTCCTTCGGCATCCTGTTTGAAAAAACCAGGTAAGATGAAGGGCAGCTGGGACGACAGGTACGCTCCTGAAGAATATATTTACGGCGTGCACCCCAACGACTGGTTCAGGCAGGTGGTCGACAACCTGCCCCCGGGCCGCATGCTGGTTCCCGGGGCCGGGGAAGGCCGCGATGCCGTGTATGCTGCGACCCGGGGCTGGGAGGTGACCGCATTCGACCAGAGCAGCAGGGGCCGGGAAAAGGCACTCCGCCTGGCGGCCCTCCATGGGGCATGCCTCGACTACCGGCTTGCTGACGCAAAGCATTTCGATCCCGCCCCCCTTTCTTTCGACCTCGTTGCCCTGATATATGTTCACCTGCCCCTTTCCTGGCGTCATGCCTTTCATCGCCGGATAAGGGAAGCATTGAGCCCGGGAGGCTTTCTGTTGCTGGAGGCTTTTACCCCGGACCAGATACCGAACGACTCGGGAGGGCCCAAGGACCCGGACCTCCTTTACACCCCGGAGCAACTCCGTCAGGAGTTCGCGGGCCTGGAAATCATTGAAAACAGGAAGACCACCATTGTTCTGGAAGAAGGCCTCTACCACAGCGGTCCCGCCGAGGTGGTCCGCTTCCTGGGAACCAAAAACACCAATACATGAAAAGGACACCCCTCTTGCTTGCCCTGCTTCTGGGCGTCGCCTGCGGAAGACAGGCCGGGCCTGCCGAAGCCCTGCCGGAAGTCTCCACCGGACAAATCGAACGCATCGAAAACATGGCTTCCGAATTCATCTCCCCGCGGCATGTGGATGTCTGGCTGCCGGAAGGCTATGACCCGGGAAAGCGGTATGCCGTCCTGTACATGCACGACGGACAGATGCTTTTCGACACGGCCATCACCTGGAACCACCAGGCCTGGCGGGTGCACGAGGTGGTCAGCGACCTGACGGCACGGGGCCTGATCGAAGAATGCATCGTGGTCGGGGTGCACAATGCCGGGCCTTTGCGGGGGGTGGAGTACTTTCCTCAGAAGCCATTCTTTTCCCTGCCGGAAGAGCTCCTTTCGCAGTTGGAGCAATCGGCCCGGGAGCACAGCGAAACCGACACCCCGCCCATGCCGATGGCCGACGACTACCTCAGATTCCTGGTCGAAGAGTTGAAGCCCCTGATTGACAGCCGCTACGCCACACACAGCGGACCGGAACACACGGCCATCATGGGCTCGAGCATGGGGGCACTCATCTCATGGTACGCCCTGTGTGAATACCCTGAAGTATTCGGCAGGGCCGGTTGCATCTCCACCCACTGGCCCATCGGCGCAGAGATCGAAGGAGAACCCATCGTCCATGCCTTCTTCGACTACCTGCGCAACCACCTGCCACCGCCCGGGCGCCACCGCCTGTACTTTGATTATGGGACAGCCACCCTGGATTCCCTTTATGAGCCCTACCAGCGGCAGGCCGACCGGATCATGGAACAGGCCGGATACGGTCCGGACCAATGGATCACCCGGCGATTTGATGGGGCAGAGCACAATGAAGTCTCCTGGAATGCCCGCCTGGACATCCCCCTGGAGTTTCTGCTCCGGCCCGGGCAATAAACAACCTGCGGGCAGCCTTTAAACGGGTCCGGCCGGAAACATTCATCCAGACCATTGCCGGACAATGGTGTCCGGTTGTGGACACTATTGCCCGTTTCGGCACATTTCATGACATGGTTCTCCCGCCTACCTGAATGCAACCCATAAATAATGAATCCCTTAAAAGATATGGCATACTTTTGGTTCATTTATTGGAATACCCGACCAAACCCTGTCTGCCCATGTTTGCCCACTTCCTGAAAACCGCGCTTCGGTACCTGAAGAAAAATCCCTCCTTTGCCCTCATCAACATCATCGGCCTGACGGCCGGTTTAACGGCTTTCATACTGATCGCGCTTTACCTGCAAAACGAACTCTCCTACGACCGCCACTTTCCCGAGGCCGACCGCATGTACAGGCTGGTCGGGGAACAGGAACCCACGGGGATCGACGTCCAGCATGTGGCGATCACCAGCGGGGGCTGGGCTCCTTTTGTCCGCGACCATGTGCCGGATGTGGAAGAGATCATCCGCATCCAATGGGCCCCCTCAGGCGTGGAGGCCGGGGAGGAGGAATTCCGGGAGGTCATCTATTACTCCGAAGGCAAGGTCCTCGAATTGTTTGGCCTGCCCGTTCTGGAAGGTGGGGACGCCGGTGGCATGCTGACCAGTCCCCGGACCGCCGTGATCAGCAGGGAAGCCGCCCTGAGGCTCTTCAAGCGCAGCGATGTGGTCGGGGAGACCCTCCGGCACAACGGCACCCCCTATACGATCACCGGGGTCTTCGAGAACGAGGGCTTGCAGTCCCACCTTGGGTTTGATCTGTTGCTGTCTTTCATCACCGTGGAGAACGACAACCCCTTCATGCACCACCTGGGAAACAACTCCCTGGCAAACTACCTGTTGCTCCGTGAGGGGGCCGATCCGGAAAGGGTTGCCTCCCTCCTCAATGACCAATACAGGCAATACACGGAACTGGAAGGGGAAGACCGTGTCATGAAAAACACCTTCTACCTGCAGCCCGCCGGAGACATCTACCTGCGCTCGGGCGACATCAAATTCCATATGTATTCTTCCATCGGCAGCCTATCCACCGTCTATGTCTTCATTCTGGTGGCCGTCCTGGTGCTGGCCATCGCCTGCATCAATTTCATCAACCTGGCCACGGCCCACTCGGTAAGACGCGCCCGGGAGGTGGGGGTTCGCAAGGTGATGGGAGCCGGCAGCAACACACTGGCCATTCAATTCATCGGCGAATCCCTGGTGATTGTCCTGGCGGCCATCGTCTTTTCCCTGGTCATGATCGAAGTCATCCTCCCGGAATTCAACAGCCTGCTGGGCACCACGCTGAGGATAGACTTTGCGGGCAACCCCCTGTTCAACATCGGGCTGCTGGGGCTTTGGCTGGTCGTCGGCCTGGCCAGCGGGCTTTACCCGGGGCTGTTCCTGTCGAAGTTTCAGGCGACCGAAGTGCTGAAATCGGCCTCCGCATCGGGGCGGCCTCAGGCGGCCTGGTTGCGCAAGATCCTGGTGGTGGTGCAGTTTGCCGTATCGGCCGTGCTCATCGTGTCCACCATCATCGTCATGCAGCAGATCCGCTACATGCAACACAAAGACCGCGGCTACCGCCCGGACGACATGGTTTACCTGGCATTCAGCGAAGGCACAACCTACGAACAGATCCTGGGCTTCCGCAACCACCTGGCAGGCCGCCCGGAGGTGGTGGGTGCCGGCATTGCCAGCCAGTACAACGGGGTGGCCGGGCAACAATCGACCATCGTGGCGGCCGATTCCGCAGCCACCCAGCTGATGGCCCGGTTTGGCTTTCCGGACCCGGATTTCTTCCCCCTTATGGAAATCGATGTGGTGGCAGGCCGGAACTTCAGCAGGGAGGCCGGGACGGACTATATGGCCGCCATGGTCAATGAAGCCACCTGCCGCGCCTTCGGATGGGACGACCCGGTGGGACAAAGACTGCTGAACATCTGGAGCGACGACTTTGAGTATTTCACCATCATCGGGGTGGTGCGCGACTACAACTACTTCTCCCTGCACCAGCCGATCCAGCCGGCGGTCTTTTTCTATGATACCAGCCGCATGCTGACCCTGAATATCCGTTACAGGGACCGCGATCCCCAGGACTTTCTGACCAGCCTGGAGGAGGAATTCAGGGAGTTCTTCCCGGGCAGGGTCTTCAACGGCCGGCTGGTGAACGAGGTGCTGTCCAACCAAACGCGCAGCGAGCGCAACACCAGGCAGCTGTTCGCATGGTTCTCCGCCCTGTGCATCATCATCTCCTGCCTTGGCCTGTTCGGCCTCACCGCCTTCATGATGAACCAGCGCCGGAAGGAGATCGCCGTACGCAAGGTTTTGGGGAGTACGGTGGCCCGCATCAACCTCCTGCTCATGGGAGGCTTTATGCGTCTCGTCGGACTGGCAGCCATCCTGGCCACGCCCGTGGCCTACATGCTCATGGGACGCTGGCTGGACAACTATCCTTACCGCATCGGAATGAATGCGCTGCACTTCGCCGTCGCCTTCCTGCTCCTGATGGCCATTGCCTCCGCCACGGTCATGATTTACTCCACCCGCGCCGCCAGGCAGAACCCGGTCGACCACCTGAAATATGAATAAGTGGTGCAGGATCCGGTAAAAAACCCGAACTTTGGCCTGTGCTGTCCCCCATTGGAGTCACCGATTTTGAAACGATCCGGCAGGAGTTGCCGGTCCTGGACGTCCGGTCCCCTTCAGAATATACCCGGGGCCATGTCCCCGGGGCAGTGAACCTCCCCCTGTTCAGTGATGAAGAACGGGCAAGGGTGGGAACCCTGTATAAAAGATCCGGCCGGGAGGCAGCTTTGCTGCTGGGCCTGGACTGCGCCGGCGGGCATCTTTCCGCTTATGTCCGGCAAGCCCTGAAGGCCGCCCCCGGAAAACGGGTGCTGATGCACTGCTGGCGCGGGGGCATGCGATCGGAGGGCCTTGGGTGGCTTCTGTCACTGGCCGGATTCGATGTGTCTGTTCTGGAGGGCGGGTACAAGGCCTACCGGAGGCATATTGCAGAAGCATGGCAACGACCTGCCCGCCTCCTCGTCCTCAGCGGCAAGACCGGCACCGGCAAGACCGCCATCCTGCAACGACTGCAGACAATGGGAGAACAGGTGCTCGACCTGGAACACCATGCCCATCACAAAGGCTCCGCTTTCGGCGCCCTGGGCCAGCCTCCCCAACCCACCAATGAACAGTTCGAGAACAACCTGGCCCAGGACTGGCTGCGCTTCGATTCGCAACGCCCGGTGTGGACGGAGGACGAAAGCCGCAACATCGGCAGCGTCACCATTCCCGCCGGGCTCTTCCGGCAAAAAGAACAGGCCGTGACCGTCTGCCTGGACATGCCACTGGAAGCCAGGGTGGAGCGCCTGGTCGGGGAGTATGCCGGCTTTACAGAGACCGGGTTGCAGGATGCCATCCTGCGGATCCGTCGCCGGCTGGGGGATCAGCGGTGCCGGGAGGCACTGCAGGCGGTGGAGGCAGGCGACTTTCATGCGGCCGCCCGCCACATCCTGCATTATTACGACAAAACCTATGCGTACGACCTGGAGGTCAAACAGCCCGGTCATCTGGTGCACCTGCCGGCCGCCTCGGCAGACCCGGCAGACAATGCCCTCATGTTGCGGGCCTGGGCCGCTTCCTTCAGCCACACAATCTTGCAGCCAGTCAAGCCATGAATCAGCCAGTGTACCTCGACCACAACGCCACCACCCCGGTCGATCCCCGGGTGGCCAGGGCCATGCAGCCTTTCCTTGAAAACCAGTACGGCAATCCTTCCAGCACCCATGCCTGGGGGGTTCAGGCACGCCTGGCGGTGGAACGGGCCAGGGAACAGGTGGCCGCCCTGCTGCATTGCCGGCCGGACGAGGTGGTGTTCACCAGCGGGGGTACCGAAGCCAACAACCATGCCATCAAGGGGGCCGCCTTTGAATTGCGCGACCGGGGCACCCACATCATCACCAGCCGCACGGAGCACCCGGCAGTGACCGAAGTGTGCCGCTTTCTGGAGACCCAGGAGTTCACGATCACCTGGCTGGAAACCGATGCCAGCGGAAGGGTCAGTCTGGAACAACTAAACAAGGCGATCCGGCCGGACACCATCCTGATCACCATCATGCATGCCAACAACGAGGTGGGCACCATACAGCCGGTGGAGGAGATCGGAAGGCTGGCCGCCCGTCACAACATCCTGTTTCACAGCGATGCAGCCCAGACGGCCGGCAAAATTCCCATCGATGTGCAGGGGATGGGAGCCTCCCTGTTGTCGGTGGCCGGACACAAAATGTATGCTCCCAAAGGGGTGGGGGCCCTGTATGTGAAGCGCGGGGTGCGTCTCCAAAAGCTGCTTCACGGGGCAGGACACGAGCGGGAGCTGCGGGCCGGCACGGAGAATGTGCCGGAGATCGTCGGACTGGGAGAGGCGGCCGCCCAGGCGCTTGACGGCATGGAACAGAACCGGTGGCACATGCTGGAAACCCGCGACAGGCTGCAGGAGCTGATCTGTGAATCACTTCCCTTCACGGTCGTGAACGGACATCCCGTGCACCGCCTGCCAAACACCCTGAGCATTGCCTTCCCGGACCTGGAGGCCGGTGCCCTGCTGGATGAACTGACAGGCATCGCGGCCTCTGCCGGCGCCGCATGCCACGCGGGAGACGAGAGCCTGTCGCCCGTGCTGTCGGCCATGGGCCTGCCCCCGGACATCATCCGGGGCACGATCCGGCTATCCACCGGAAGGCAGACCACCATGGAGGAGGTGGAGCGCGCCGCCGCCGAAATCGTGGAGGCGGTTAAACGGCTGAGGGGAGACGTGCCGTCTCCCGAAATATCCGCCGGGGAACCCGTCCGGCTGACCCGCTACACCCACGGCCTGGGATGCGCCTGCAAGGTCCGGCCCCAGTACCTGGAGGCACTCCTGAAGAACCTTCCGTCGCCATCCGGGGCCAACGTGCTGGCCGGTCCCGCCGGCAGCGAGGATGCTGCAGTGTACAAACTGACCGAAGACCTGGCGCTGGTGCAGAGTGTGGATTTCTTCACCCCGGTGGTGGACGACCCTTACGACTTCGGGGCCATTGCCGCGGCCAATGCCCTGAGCGACATCTATGCCATGGGGGGCAGGCCCCTGTTCGCCCTGAACATCGTGGGCTTCCCCACGGCCAGGTTGCCCATGGAGGTCCTGCAGCAAATCCTCAAAGGGGCTGCCGACAAGGCCGCAGAGGCAGGGATCGAGATCCTGGGCGGCCATACCGTGGAAGATGCCGAACCCAAGTTCGGCATGGTGGTCACCGGCACCGTGCATCCGGAACAGATACGCACCAACAGCGGCGCCCGTCCAGGGGATGTGCTCGTGCTGACCAAGCCCCTGGGAACGGGCATCATCGCCACAGCCATCAAGCGCGGCATGGCCGGAGAACAGTCAAAAGGCCTTGCCACCAGGACCATGGCCAGCCTGAATGAAGCGGCCGCACTGGCCATGCAAGGCCTTGAGGTTCACGCCTGCACCGACATCACCGGGTTTGGCCTCCTCGGCCACCTGAAGGAAATGGCCGCCGCTTCGGGGGTCAATGTGGAACTGGACGCCTCCCGGATCCCCATTCTCCCGGATACGGAGGCACTGGTCCTTGCAGGGGCCATCCCGGGGGGCACCCGCAGCAACCGGGAGCATACCGCAGGGGCGACCACCTGGCCGGACGACCTGCCTGAAACCACCCGGTGGATCCTGTGCGACGCCCAGACATCCGGAGGACTGCTGCTGAGCCTGCCGGAGGAGGAAGCAGACACCTACCTGAATACACTGCAGGAGGCGCATGGCATCCGGGCAGCCCTGATCGGAAGGGTCAGCGGCCCGGGAGCCGGCCTCATCCGGGTCATTTCCTGACCCGGTTCCCCTGCCGGCATGAAAACGTGACGCCAGGCTGTATGGGCAGGGCTTCCCTTGCACAGAGGGACCCAAAGGTCCGTGATTCCCCCGCATATATTTCCACAAAATTTGGTGTTTTGAACCATTGTTCATTATCTTTGCGGTAGATACCGGGCCTGCAATGGCCTCATAAAGCAAAAATAAAGATGAAAACAACCGACGTACTGGTCATCGGCGGCAGCGCAGCCGGTATGGTTGCCGCACTGACGGGGAAAGCCTCCTGGCCTGAAAAAAAATTCATCCTGGTGAAAAAACAGAAAGAAATGATGGTGCCATGCGGCATTCCCTATATTTTCGGAACGTTGGAAAACAGCGGTAAAAACATCATGCCCGTGGATGCCATGATGGAGAAAGCCGGCATAGAGTCCATCCTGGAGGAGGTGGTGGCCATCGACAAACAGCATAAAACGGCGATACTCTCCAGCGGGGAGGAAATCCATTGGAAAAAACTCCTGATCGGGACCGGATCCACCCCGGTAAAGCCCAAATGGCTGAAAGGGAAAGACCTGGAAAATGTTTTCGTCATCCCAAAGGATAAGAACTACCTGGACAATATGGTTCAAAAGCTTAAAGGCCTGCGCCGGATTGTGGTCATCGGGGCCGGTTTCATCGGGGTGGAATTGTCCGACGAGCTCCATAAAGGAGGTTTTGAGGTCACCCTGGTGGAAAAGCTGCCCCACATCCTCAGCCTGGCGTTCGATGAAGAATTGTCCGCGCGCATCGAGGGCATTCTGACGGAGCGGGGCATCCGGGTCATCACCCACAATGGGGTGGCCGAGGTGACCGGACATGAACGGGTGGAAGGGGTGGCCCTGGACCATGGGGACAGCATCCCGGCCGATGCAGTCATCCTGTCCATGGGCTACCAGCCCAATACCATGCTGGCGATCAAGTCCGGCATCCCCGTGGATGACGATGGCTTCATCATCATCGATGAGTACATGAGGACGCTGGTTCCTGACATATTCGCTGCCGGCGACTGCGCCCAGAAGAGGGATTTCGTGACCCGCCGGCGCACCCCGATCATGCTGGCATCCACTGCCTGTGCTGAAGCCAGGGTGGCCGGCCTCAACCTCTTCCACATCCATGTGGTCAAAACATTCAGCGGCACCATAGGGATTTATTCCACCGCCATTGATGACATTGGGTTTGGCACAGCCGGACTGACCGAGGCCCGTGCCAGGGAGGAAGACATCCAGGTGCTTACCGGGACATTCGAAGGCGTTGACCGGCACCCGGCCGGCCTGCCGGGGGCCCACAAGCAACTGGTCAAGCTGATTGCCGCCCGCAATTCAGGGGTCATCATCGGGGGAGAGGTGATCGGCGGAGCCAGCGCGGGAGAACTCACCAACGTGATCGGGCTGGCCATTGAAAACCGCATGACCGTAAACAGCCTCCTCACTTCACAGATTGGCACACATCCCTGCCTGACGGCATCCCCTGCCGGATACCCACTGATCAAAGCAGCTGAAATCATCGCCGCCAGCATGCGGCAGTCATAACCCAAACCATTAAACCTGGCTTTTATGGATCCAACACATTCCGGTTTCCACACCAAACTCATCCACGGGGGCGAGATCGATGACACCTATGGCGCAGCCACCGTGCCCATCTACCAGACGTCCACCTTTGCATTCAAGAGCGCGGAGCATGGCGCACGCTGCTTTGCGGGGGAGGACGACGGCTACATCTATACCCGCATCGGCAACCCGACCATCGAGGCCCTGGAAAGGCAACTGGCGCTGCTGGAGAACGGCTACAAAGGGATCGCCGTCAGTTCCGGCATGGCCGCCGTGAACACCATTTACCAGGGCGTCCTCGGGACCGGGGACCATGTCGTATGCACGGGGGCCGTATATGGCCCCAGCCGGGCCGTCCTGGAAACCCATTATCCCAAATACGGGGTGGAGGCCAGCTTCGTGGACACCTCGGACCCGATCGCCCTGGGAAAAGCCTTCCGGCCCAACACCCGGCTGGTGTTCATTGAAACCCCGGCCAATCCGACGATGGACCTGGCAGACATCAGCGCCTGCGCGGAGATCGCCCACCGGCACGGGGCGCTGCTGGCGGTCGACAATACCTTCTGCAGCCCTTACCTGCAGAACCCCTTGAACCTGGGTGCCGATATCGTGATGCACTCCCTGACCAAGTTCATCAACGGGCATGCAGACATCGTGGCCGGGGCGGTCATCACCAGGGAAGCCGGGCTGTACGACAAACTGCGTGCCATCATGGTCAACTTCGGCATGAACATGGATCCCCATCAGGCTTATATGGTGCTGCGCGGAATAAAGACCCTCGGGCTGCGGATCGACCGGGCCACCGAAAATGCCAAGAGGCTGGCGGTGTACCTGGAGACCCACCCGAAGGTGGCCTGGGTCAAATACCCCTGGCTGCCGTCCCACCCACAGTACGACCTGGCAAAACGCCAGATGAAAGACGGCGGATCCATGATCAGCTTTGGCCTGGAGGGAGGGTACGAGGCCGGCAAGGCCCTCATGGACAATGTCCAGGTAGCGCTTCTGGCCGTTTCGCTGGGCGGGGTGGAGACCCTGATCCAACACCCGGCCTCCATGACGCATTCCAGGGTGACGAAAGAAGGCAAGCTCAAGGCCGGCATCACCGACGACCTGGTCCGCCTGGCCGTAGGCATTGAGGACGTGGATGACCTGCTGGCCGACCTGAAGCAGGCCCTGGCCAGGGTCTGATCAAAAAGGCCCTGCCCGCCGTGGAAGGCAAACAAACCGGGACAGGGGACATCCCCGGCATCTGCCGAAGTTCGACAATCATGGAAACGGGGGCTTTGCATTGAGGAATTTTTCCTAATTTGCCGGGAAAATCCCTGGCATGAATTCTCCCGCACGCTCTGTCGCTCGTCCCCTGACGGCCTTCATCCTCATCGCCTTTGCCCTGGTATCCCTGGTCGCCCTGCCGGGCATCCTGAAACAACAGGGCCTGCTCTCGGCCGATCTGCCGTTTGAGCCGTTCGTGATCCTGGGCTCCTGGACGCCCAACATCGCGGCATTCATGGTGCTTGCCTTCATCCTCCGGCAAAAGGGAGGCATCCGGGGCCTGTTCAGGCGCTGGACCATGTGGCGAGAACGGCCCGGCTGGTACCTGGCCGCCTTGTCCCCCCTGGGCGTCGCGGCCGCAGGCGCCTTGCTGTTTCACTTGTTTGACGGGACCGGCCCGGAACCACCTGAAGTCTTTTCCCTTCCCGTGTTTGCCGGCATCCTGGTCCTTTCCCTGGTCACCGGGGCCATGGGCGAAGAGCTTGGCTGGAGGGGCTTTGCCCTGCCCAGGCTTCAGTTGCGCTTTCAGGCCCTGGGGGCCTCTGTGGTCCTGGGCCTTCTCTGGGGGTTATGGCACCTCCCGCTCTGGTTCACCGGCATGGGCTGGGAACAGATGCCGTTCTGGCTGTTCACCTGGGTCTGCGTGGTGGCCTCTGTGGTCATGACCTGGATCTGCAACAACACCAGGGGCAATATGTTGTTAATCACCCTCTTTCACTTGTTTCACAACCTGGGACTCAACCTCATGGTGATGTACTGGGGCGTGCCCATGGAACGGGTGATGACCTGGCTGGCCATTCCCCTGACCCTGTTTGCCCTGGGGGTGGTCCTGGTCTATGGGCAGGCTGGCTTGAGACGTAAGGGGCCAATACCTGTCGACAAGACAAGCGGGGACTGGCTCCGGCCAGGGTCGTAAAAGCCTCCCGGGACTGTTTATGCGGCACAAAAGGGTTTTCCTCAAGCGAATTCCCTATATTTGAGGACATAAACCCTTTTCCATGACCGCCGACAGCCTGCTTCAGCTTGCCATCCTCACAGGCCAGTGTATTCTGGTGGCCGCCCTGATTCTGACGCTGTTCCGCCTCAGATCTCTTTTGGGCATCGGACCGCTGTATGCCGTGATCGGCCTGTTTCAGTACATGCAGGTGTTTCTCGCCAGCTCGTTTTATGTGGAAATGGGCGGAGGCCTGCTTGTATCGCCGGGATCGTCCGTGCTGTTCACCGCAAGCCTGTTCACGGTGCTGGTGGTTTACATCCGGGAAGACGCCCTGGAAGTCAGACGGATCATCTACGCCCTTGTCATCGCCAATATCCTCATGTCCCTTTTGCTCCTGGTGTTCGGCTGGCATTTCAGCCGCACGAGCATATTCAATCCCTTTGGCATCCCGCTGGACATATTCCGCACCAATGCAAGGGTGTTCGTGGCGGGCACGCTGACCCTGCTGCTGGATGCCCTGCTGATCATCGTGCTTTTCGAGTTCATTTCCCGCTACACCCGCCACCTGTTCCTTCGCATGCTGATGACCATGGCACTGGTAGTCAGTTTCGACACATTGTTCTTCGCCCTGCTGTCCTTCTGGGGCTCGGAAAACCTGGGACAGATATTGGCCTCCGGCATCCTGTCAAAAAACGGGGCCGTGATTGTCTACGCCGCCATGTTCTGCCCTTACCTGAAATACCTCGATCCGGCCACGCATAACGAACAGCCCGGGCTGCGGGACGTGTTTGCCGGCCTCTCCTACCGGCAGAAGTTTGAAACCGTCAGCCGGGAAAAGGAGCAGGTTCAGAAGGAGGCCAGCCAGGCCGCAGCGCTTAGTCAGCGCCGCTACGACACCCTGGCCTCCATATCCCCTGTTGGCATTTTCCTGTCCGATGCGGAGGGCCTGACCACCTATGTGAATCCCAGGTGGTGTGAGATCTCCGGCATGACGGCCGGGCGAGCCATGGGGTTTGGCTGGCTGCAGGGCGTGCACCCCGAAGACAGGGAACAAACATCCCGGGGGTGGAACCAGGCCACAGGCAGGGAGGCCGACTCTTTTGCCGAGTACCGCTTCCTTCATGCTGACGGCTCCGTCAGATGGGTCCTTGGCTATGCCGTGCCTGAAAGAGGCCCTGACGGGGAAACCCTGGGCTATGTGGGAACCATCACCGACATCACGCGGCTCAAGAATTACGAGGCCGAGCTGGAGCAGGCCAGGATGAAAGCCGAGGAGAGCGACCGGCTGAAGACGGCTTTTCTGATGAACATGTCTCACGAGATACGGACCCCGATGAATGGCATCCTCGGCTTCCTGGAGCTGCTCAGGCAGCCGGGGCTGAACACAGACCAGAAGGCCTCCTACATCGACATCGTGAACAAAAGCGGGCAGCGGCTGCTGGACACCATCAACGACATCATCGAATTGTCCAGGATTGAAGCAGGCCAGGCCGGGGTGCGGCAGGAACAGGTTAACCTGTGGTCCCTCATGCAACACCAGCTCCGGTTCTTTGAGCCCCAGGCGGCATCCAGGGGACTGGAACTGAGCATCCGGCGCCAGCTGAAGGGGCCGGCCGCGCTGGTCCTGTCGGACCCGAACAAGTTGAACAGCATCCTGACCAACCTCATTAAAAACGCCCTGAAGTTCACCCGGGAAGGCCGGGTGGCCTTCGGCAATTACACCGCCGGGGAGCACCTGGTCTTTTTTGTGGAAGACACCGGCGCAGGGATCCCGGCCGACCGGCAGGAAGCCATCTTCGAACGGTTTACCCATGCCGACATGGCCATCACCCGGGAACATGAAGGGTCCGGCCTGGGCCTGTCGATTGTCAAGGCCTGCGCCGAGGCTCTGGGCGGCACGGTGGCCGTCCGCTCAAGCCCGGGAAAGGGGAGCACCTTCACCGTGCGCATTCCTTATCAACCAGTCGAGCCCTCCTTGCCGGACCGGGAAGAGTTCCCTGGGGCATTGCCGGGAAAACCCCTTCGGGGAAAGACGATCCTGGTGGCCGAGGACGATGAGATCAGCTTCGAGTACCTGGAGGCCCTGCTGGAAAAGGAGGGCGCCGGCCTGATACGGGCTGCCGACGGCAGGGAGGCCGTTGAGGCCGCCCGCAAGCACCCGGAGATTCACCTCGCGCTCATGGACATCAAGATGCCGGTCATGGACGGGCTGGAGGCTACGCTTCAGATCAAGGCATTCAGACCCGGCCTGCCCGTGATTGCCCAAACGGCCTATGCCATACTGGGCGACCGGGAGAAGGCGCTGGAGGCGGGCTGTGACGACTACCTTTCCAAGCCCATCACCCGAAAAGACCTCATCAGGGTGGTGTACCAGCATATTCGAAGCGGGCTGGAGGGAGGGCCCGCCACCTGAACCCCGGCCACGGCCCAAAGTCATGGCGTGATTTTTGCAAAGGAGGATGGCACACGCAGCCATTCCAAAATTAACCCCTATGGAAATTAAGCATCTACAGGACCGGCCGGGAAGCATGAAAAGCGTGGGCCTGGCCATTGTTTTTCAAAGCTTTGAACGGCTTCTGGAGGCCCTGAGAAAAAGGGACCTGCCCGTGGACATGGTCCGGTACATCAATGCCGGGATCGACGAAGTGAACCGGTTCCACGGGACGGAACGGGAAATGAAGCGGCTGGTCCGCCGGACCCAGAAACAGACCCTGCGGAAACTGGAGAAAGAGTTGAAACTGGTGGTCAAGAACCATTACCGCGACCTGTGGATGGCCCTGGGCCTCTCGGTCTTTGGCGTCCCCTTAGGTCTTGCGTTCGCTGTGAGCAGCAGCAATATGTCCTTCCTGGCCATCGGCATCCCCATGGGCATGGTCCTCGGCATGGCCGTGGGAGCCGGCCTGGACAAGCAGGCGAAGGAAAGGGGCCTGCAGATCGAAGTGGAGGTGAAGCATTAGCCGCAAGTGACCCATGACCCATCCGACCATAAACAAGACAGAAAAAGAGGAAAAAGCCCACCTGCATGCCCTGCTGGACAGGCTGGCGGTGGCCATGGAGGATTCGGACGTGGTGGTGCGCGAACAGGCGTCCGACCTGCAGGAAACCAAAGATTACCTCTACGAGAACAAGACCGGCATGGACCGCATGGAGAAGGAAGCCGTGCGCATGTCCATCACCCACATGGCCATCAAGGGAGAGAAGGCGCTGGACCGTAAAAAACGGCTGGCCCGGCTGATGGACTCCCCCTATTTCGGACGCATCGACTTTCACGAAGACGGGCAGCCGCGGCCCTATTACATCGGGGTGCATTCCTTTTTTGACCCGGAGGAAAACCGCAACCTGGTGCATGACTGGCGGGCGCCGGTTTCCAGCATGTTTTACGACTTCGAAACGGGGCCGGCACATTACGAGGCCCCGGCGGGCCAGGTGAAGGGACGCCTCACCCTCAAGCGCCAATACCGCATCCGCCAGGGAAAAATGGAGTTCATGCTCGAAAACGACCTGAACATCCACGACGAGATCCTGCAGAAAGAGCTCAGCAAGACGGCCAGCCAGAAGATGAAGCACATCGTGGCAACCATCCAGCGGGATCAGAACGCCGCCATCCGCAACGCGGAATCGCGCGTGCTGATCATCCAGGGGCTTGCGGGATCGGGGAAGACTTCCATCGCCCTCCACCGGATCGCCTTCCTGCTTTACCGCTTCAGGGACAGCATCCGTTCGGACGAGATCATGATCCTTTCGCCCAACAAAGTGTTTGCCGATTACATATCCAATGTCCTGCCCGAGCTGGGAGAGGAACGCATCCTGGAAGCCGGCATGGAAGAGCTGACCGGCAAGGTGCTGGAGGGACGCTACAAGTTCCAGGGCTTCTATGAACAAGTGGAGCGCCTCCTGGAGAAAAAGAATGAGGCATTGCGGGAACGGATCCGGTTCAGGGCGGACCCCGCCTTCGTGGCCAGGCTGAATGAGTACCTGGTCCACCTGGAGAACACCAACTTCACCCCCGCCCTGTTCAGCGTGGGGCGCTACCCCATCCCGGAAGACTTCCTCCTGGAAAAATACCAAAAGTACCAGCGGTTGCCCCTGTTGCGCCGCATCCCGGCGATGGTGGGTGAGATCGTGAACGACCTGGCGTTTTATTACCAGCACCTGGTGACGGCGGCCGAACGGACACACATCCGCAAGTCCGTCGAGGGCATGTTCCGGGTGCTGAACCTGGCCGCCATGTACAGGGAGTTCTTCGACTGGCTGGGCAGGCCGGAGCTGTTGCGCAAGGCCGGGGGCGGACGGTACGAATATGCCGATGCGGCCGGACTGGCCTACCTGAAGATGCAGGTCGACGGGCTGCGGCCCCTGGAACAGGTGAAGCACCTGGTGGTGGATGAGATGCAGGACTACACCCCCCTGCAATATGCCCTCCTGGCCCGCCTGTTCCCCTGCAACAAGACCATCCTGGGAGACAGCAACCAGACAGTCAACCCCTATGCCGGCTCGGATGCCGAAAGCATTGCCCGGGTGTTTCCGAAGGCAGACCGGGTGCGCATGCTGCGTTCTTACCGGTCCACCGTGGAAATCGCCCGCTTCGCCCAGCGCATCCGTCCCACCCCGGACATGGAGGTGGTGGAGCGCCACGGGAACGAACCGTCGGTCACCCCCTGCAGGGACGATGCGGAAGAGCTGGAGGCTGTCAGCCGCCTGGTGACCGCCTTCCCGGACTCCGGATGGGAGTCGCTGGGCATCATCTGCAAGACCCAGGGACAGGCCGACAGGCTGTATCACACGCTGAAGGAGCGCCACGAGCGACTCTGCATGATCAACGAAAAAAGCGAGGCCTTTGCCAGGGGGGTGGTCATCACCTCGGCCCACATGGCCAAGGGGCTGGAGTTCGACCAGGTGATCGTGCCGCACTGCAGCAAAAAAAATTACGACAGCCCGGCGGAGCGGCAGATGCTCTATGTGGCCTGCACCCGGGCCATGCACCGGCTCGACCTCACCCATACGGGCAAGGCCAGCCGGTTCATTTCCTGAGCGGGGCATGAACTGGTTTTCGTCGGATGGGAACGCATTGAGAACAACGGCAACGAACCTTTAAACAGACGACCATGAAAAACAAGGCACTGAAAATCACCCTGCTCCTCCTGGGAGCGATCGTCCTGCTGATCCTGCTGGCCCTGCTGGCCTTGCGGCTGATGAGCCCCGGCACCCCCCGGCCCGTCACGGGTCCGGACGGACAGCCCCTGCCGCGCAGCATCTCCACCCTGGAGACCATCCATCTGGGGGGCGTCCAACAGCACCTGATCATCCGCGGGGCAGACAGTACCCTGCCGGTCATGCTCTTCCTGCACGGCGGTCCGGGCAGCCCGGAGTTCCCCTTCATGAAACAGGCCAACCCCGGCCTCGAACACGATTTCCTGATGGTGCACTGGGAGCAGCGGGGTGCGGGCAAATCCTTTTCCAGTGACATCCCCCCGGAAAGCATGACCCTGGAGCAGATGGTGGCGGACACCCGGGAGCTGAGCGAGTACCTGGCGGAGCGGTTCGGGCAGGATCGGATCTACCTCATGGGACACTCCTGGGGGTCCTTACTGGGCATCCTCACCGCCCACGAGCACCCGGAGCTGTTCCATGCCTTCCTGGGCGTCGGACAGGTCGCCCACCAGTACCGGGCCGAACGCATCTCCTACGACTGGGTTATTCAGCAGGCCGGGGAGCGGGAGGACGCAAAAGCCCTGCGAAACCTGCAGGAGCTGACCTTCCCCGACTCCCTTGCCAGCAGCGATGCCTGGATCGGATTTCTGTTGCCGCAGCGGTCCTATGTCATGAAATACGAAGGTGCCATGAGGGGGCAGACCGGCATGTGGCCCATGGTCCGGACGTTCCTCAGGGCGCCCGAGTACACCCTGAAAGAAAAGCTCAGCTATTTTCCCGGCAATATGTTCTCCCTCGATGCCCTGTGGCCCCGGGTGATCGGCACCAACCTGTTTCACCGCATCGACAGCATGGAGGTCCCCGTATACATCTTCCAGGGGGTGCACGATTACCAGACGCCTTATGTGGTGGCCCGGGATTTCTACGAGCAGCTCAAGGCACCGAAGAAGGCGTTCTTCCCGTTCGACCACTCTGCCCACAGCCCCCTTTTCGAAGAGCCAGGCCTGTTCAATGAAAGGGTCCGCGAGGCCATCCGGGGCCATTCCGACTGATTCCAGGGTCCTGCCGGCAGCCCCGGGCATTCATCGATTCTGATTATCTTTGCAGCGGCAGCCTGCATGACGGGCAGCCCGTGGCAGCCCGGCGGCCTGCCCGTCCGACGAAAAAAACACCAATGAAAATGAACAGACTGCTGTTTATGCTGGCACTGGCCATTTTGAGCGGTTGCTCGGCCACCAGGCCCCTTCAGCGCAGCAAGCTCGTGTCGGTGAACCACCTGGTGGAATCCGGAAAATACGATGAAGCCAGGATGGTGGTGGAAGACCTGGCCGGCAACGAGGTATCGGCCGGATGGCCGCGCACCTGGTATTCAAGGGGATTGCTCGCCCTGACGGCCTACCGGGAGGGCATCGAAAAAAACGACAGGAAAAAATCGGAATTGTATCCGGACCAGTTGTACGTGGCATTCGAATCGTTCGAAAAGGCCCGTGAACTGGACGGACAGGGACGCCTGGACAAGGCATTGGCACCCCGCTACGCGCTCATGGCCAACAGCTTTCAATTGCTTGGCGAGACCCGCTTCAAGGAAAGCAAATACGGGGAAGCCCTGAAGGCCTTCGAGCATGCCATACGGGTGGGCGAACAGGACTTCCTGGATGCCGGCCGGGACACCAACCTGGTCTACAACGCCGCCCTGGCGGCTTTCGAAGGAAGGAACTGGGACAAGGCCATCCTCTACCTGGGAGAACTCCACGCCCGGGAACACTCGACCAATGTGGCCCACCTGCTGCACCTGGCCTACCTGGAAAAGGATGATCCGCGTTCGGCGGAAAAGGTTCTCCGCCAGGGCATCGAAGCCCATAAAGACCATGAAGACCTGGTGTTGCTGCTGGCAGACCTGCTCCTGAGGCAGGACCAGCCCGGGAGGGCCCAGGAAGCCCTGGACGAGGCCCTGAGGCGCGACCCGGACAACGTCACCTACCACAACACCAAGGGGCTGATCTTCCAGAAAACCGGGCTGTTCAACGACGCCATCCTGTCCTACTTTCACGCCGTGAACATCCAGCCCGACAAGCCGGTCACCTACCTGAACATCGCCACCTGCTACTACAACATCGGGGTGGAGATCGAGGAGGTGGCCCGGACCATCACCAACGCCAGCGTCGTGCAGGTGGAAAAAGCCAAGTCCACCGCCGCCTTCGATTCGGCCGTATCCTGGCTGGACAAGGCGTATGAGCTGGGAACGCAGGACGAGGCCCTGATGGAGGAGGTACGTCAGCTCTACCGTTTGCTGCGCGTGAATGACCGGGTCTGGAATGCAGATTAGACCCTGAAAGACAGGGTGAGGCCCAGAAACTGGTTCAGCTGCGGCCGGGCCACCTTGCGTTCACTTCCATCGGGCAACAGCACGGGGTTGCCTGCATCGTCCATCACCGGAAAGCGGATGTCGTCGTCGTAGATCAGGTGCAGGTTGACCCGGATGGTGAAGTACCAGCTGATCTGCTTGTCGACACTCAGTTCCCAGTCCACATCCACATTCTGTGGCTTGTCCAGGTAATTGCTGAAAAGACGCAGGGAGTTCGACACGTTCATGCCGTCGAGAATCGAGAATTTGTTCCTGACCAGCAACTGCCCCCCCATTTCCTGCCTGGACCGCCTGCCGGGATCGATCCCGTGCGTGGTCTGGTTGATGGCGGCGGTATCCAGCACGAATGTGTTCCTGTAGGACAGGGCCGAGAAGTTGACCAGAAAGTCCTTCAAGGGCTTGAACTCCACCCCCATGCCCAGGGTGAAAGCCCCGGGGTTGAGGAAGCGGGACACCGGGACCGAATCGTTCGGGTAATTGAAGCCCTCGGCCACCTGGGTCTTCATGTAAAAGACGGTGCTGAAGTCCAGCTTCTCCCGCAGCTCTTTGTTGTACTGGGAGTTCAGCTCCACGATGTCGGTGCTGGTGCGCGCCCCCCTTTCCCGGGTGCGGATCGTGCCGTAGCGCAGCCTCCCGCTGCTGGTCCACTGCGCCTTGTTGGCCTTGTTGGTATACCGGGCAGAAGCATTGACATCCAGCATGCCGGCCAGGGAGCTCTCCCCGCCCCTGGCCCAGTTCGACAGGTAGTTCTGGCTGAGGGAAAAGGAACTGTTCAGGCCGAACTTCCAGAAAATGGGGATTTCATTAAGACGGCGGACCGGAGCCAGGGTGCGCTGCGGCACCGCAGTGGTGATGGGAATGTCGTCGGCCGTGCGTTTTTCCAAACGCTCCACCGTCACCTCCTCTTCCAGCAGCATGACCAGCTCCCCGCGGGAAGGATTTCCCATCCAGATGGTCACCGAGTCATTGGCCGGGTTCTTCACCCAATACCGGTACAGGTCATCCTTGCCGGTGCTCAGCCAGAACGGGGTTTGCCGGCCGTCGATATCGCGCAGCTGCAGCAGGATGGAGTCCCTCTCGACCGTATGCGCCAGCAGGACCTCCACCGCCATGCGCAGGGAGTCGGGCATCATGGGCCCGGGCACGATAAAAAACGGAGAAGTCCCCCCGCCCATGATCACCCGGGTGGCTTCAGACACCACCAGGCGGGTGGAGTCTCCCAGGAATTGCGCCGTCTTGCGGCTGCCGGGCGGCAGAAGGGGCGGCTCCACGCCACCGCTGTCCAGGCGGTGCAGCTGCACCCCTTTGGACTCCAGGTAGCGCACATCGATGTACTGGTCATAGATCGTGTCCCGTACGCCCAGGACCGAGTCGATCAGGGCCTGCACCTCCGGCAGCGGCTCCTGAAAAGGCACCACCACCGTATCCATGCGTTTGACAACCACCGTTTTGCGGGTCACGTAGGGATCCTTTTCAAGGGGAATGGTATCCACGAAAAACACCTGCCGGTCGAGCCAGCGCAGGGGCAGGGTATCACGGGCCACCAGGTAGCCCGGTTCCAGCCGTACCGAATCGTAGGGAAACCGCCGGAGCCTGGCCTCCACACTGTCGAAAGGTTCTTGAAAATGGTCTAGCAGCCGGGCCACCGACAGCCTGAGGGTGTCGCCCGGCCGGCGCCAGAGGCTGTCACTTTGCAACAGGCTTTTCAGGTAATCGGAGGCTGCCGACGGACTCATGGGAGGTTGCGCCTCCGTGATCGTATCCGCCGGAACGGAGGGCTTTGAACCGGAAGGGTCAGCCTGCGGCTGCCCGAAGGACGGCCCGGTCAGTGCCAGACCGCTTATCAAAACAACAAGAAAGGCCACACGAAACATACGCTCACGGTTTGATGTCCACATAAAGTCCCGCTGAACTTTTAACCTGCAAATATCCGAGTTATTGTCCAAACGGCCCACATTCCGGGGGAAAATCCTGCTTCCGGTGGCCTGGCTGTCCTCCACAGGGCAAGACCGAAAATCCAGGGAGGTAATTATTGTGCTATCTTATATCTATTGTTTATTTGCCAGTCCTGTTCAGGCAAATACAGCACCATTATCAGGCCCGCAAACGGTCCAACTCCTTATCTGTGTGGGCATCATCGGTTTACATAGCTTTTTTGTGTTTTTCTGTTGTTTTAAACCTATATTCTGCTAATATCGGACCTATAATTGGTAATTGAAGCCAAGCCTGCCTGCCCTCTTTCCCATATATTTGTTCGCATGGACAATGCTTTAATATGTCTGATTGGCATGTGCCGCCTTGTGCCTCTTTTCCCCTTTCCGGCCAGCCGACAGCAAGCCAGTCCATTATCAATCCCGGCGGCTGTAACAGCAACCTTTATATTCATCATTCATCCCACCCACCAACAAAAATGCTAACCCATGAAAAAAAGTTTTGGAATCATTCTGCTGCTTACCTGCTTGCTTTCCAGGCTCGCCCTCGCACAGGCGGTCCCGGTCAGCGGAGTGGTCACCGGCAGTGCTGACGGCATGACCATGCCGGGGGTCACGGTATTGGTCAAAGGCACCAACGTGGCCACCATCACCGACCTGGAGGGGCGGTTCTCCCTGAACGTCCCGCCATCCGCCAACGTGCTGGTATTCTCTTTCGTCGGATACAAATCGCTGGAAGTCCCGGTACCCCGCGACGGACGAACCCTGCAGGTCACCCTGGAGGAAGACCTGCTGATGCTTGACGAGGTCATGGTGGTCGCTTACGGCACCGCCAGAAGATCGACCTATACGGGCTCTGCCTCCGTGGTGCAAAGCGAAAAACTGGAGAAGATCCAGACCTCCAACGTGAGCAAGGCCCTGCAGGGCGTGAGCTCCGGCATCCAGGTCCTGAACACCTCCGGCCGCCCGGGCAGCGGGGGCGATATCCGCATCCGCGGCATCGGCTCCCTGTATGCCAGCAGCGGGCCGCTGATCGTGGTCGACGGGGTGCCTTTCTCCGGCGGCCTCAACTCGCTGAACCCTTCCGACATCGAGTCCGTGACCATCCTGAAGGATGCCACCGCAGCCGCTCTTTACGGCTCGCGCGCCGCCGGCGGGGTCGTCATGATCACCACCAAGCGGGGCTCCTCCGAGCAGGCCAGGATCAATTTTTCTTCCACTTTCGGCACCGTGAACATGGCCGTTCCCTATCCGAACCGGGCCAATTCCCGGGAATATTTTGAACTGACCTGGGAGTCCATCTACAACGGCCAGCTTGACGTGGGGGCCACCCCGGCCGAAGCGGCGGCTTATGCCACCAACAATGTGATCTCCACCCTGAACATCAACCCCTTCAGCCAGGCCAACCCTTTTACCGAGAACGGCAAGATCCGGCCCGATGCCCAGCTTTTGTTCGAGGGCAACTGGGACGAAGAGCTGATCCAGCCGCAGGTGCGCCAGGAATACAACCTGAGTGCCAGCGGCACGGCCCATGAAGGCCGGACCCAGTATTTTATTTCCGGGAATTACATCAAGGACCCCGGAGTGTTTACCGTACAGCAGTTCGAGCGTTTCTCCGGACGGGTAAACGCCAGCTCCAGCGTGCGTGACTGGCTGGAGGTGGGAACCAACACCGCCATCTCACACGGGGTGGAGCCCTACGATGCCGGGGCCGTTCGCTTCATGCGCTCCCTGCCACCCATCTATCCCATCTGGGAATGGGACTATGCCGCCGGGGCCTACAAGCTGGACGATGAAGGCAACAGGATTTATGACTACGGATCCTACCGCCGCGAATGGTCCATGTGGAACCCTTTGGCCGATGCGGCATACAACCGCACCTTGTTCTGGTACGACAATGTGACGTCCCGGACTTTCGGTGAGGTAACCTTCATGCCTGGTCTGAAGCTGAGGTCGTCCCTGAGCGTGGATTACGGCGTCAACTGGAACCAGTATTATACCAACCCCACTTACGGCTACATGGCCGGCAGGGGCTCCGCCTCCAAAACCACCACCCGCACCCTGGCCTTTACCCAGAACAACATCCTGAGCTACGAAAGGCAGCTGGCCGGCAAGCACAACATCAACCTGATGGGCGGCATGGAGGCCCATATGTGGCGGTATAACTACGTGAACGCTGCCAGGGAAGGCTTTCCCTTCATCGGCCTGTACGAGCTGGCTTCGGCCGCCACGATTACCGGCGCCTGGTCGTACGAGGACAACTACCGGCTCATCAGCTACCTGACCCGTGCGGAATACAATTACGACAACAGGTATTATGTGTCCGGAAGCTTCCGTACCGACGGCTCCTCCCGTTTTCACCCCGACAACCGCTGGGGCAATTTCTGGTCTGCCGGCGCTTCCTGGCGCATTTCTGAAGAAGGGTTCATGCAGGACATCGACTGGGTCGACAACTTCCAGATACGGACCAGTTACGGGGCGGTGGGCAACGACCGCATCGCACTCTACGCCTACCAGGGCCTGTTTGCCACCGGCATGAACGACGGAACCTACCCGGGCATGCTGGTGAGCCGCCTGCCCACACCCGACCTGAAATGGGAAACCAACCTGCAGTTCAACCTCGGAGCCAATTTCCGGCTGTTCGACAGAATCGACGGGTCGTTCGAATACTTCGTCCGCGACTCGCGCGACCTGCTGTTTGCCCGCCCCCTGCCCATGTCGACTGGTTTCGGCAGCGTGGATGCCAACATCGCCGACGTGCGCAACAAAGGGGTCGAGCTGGAGGTCAACCTGATGGTCACCCAATCGCAAAACTTCCGCTGGACCATGGACCTGAACGCCACCCACTACAAAAACATCATCACCAGCCTGCCCCAGGAACGGGTCGGCAACTGGATCGAAGGCGTTTCCATGTATGAATTCTTCATGCCCGAATGGGCCGGAGTCAACCCCGAAACCGGCAACAGCCAGTGGTGGAAGAACGTCTTCCAGACCGACGGCAGCGGCGTGCCCGTGCTCGATGAGGACGGCAACAAAGTCATCATCGGCCGCGAGAAAACCGAAAACTACTCGGAAGTCGGCGCACAGGACCAGAGGGATTTCTACGGCTCCGGCATCCCCGACCTGTTTGGCGGCTTCACCAACAACTTCACTTACAAAAACTTTGATCTGTCCGTGTTCGTTTATTTCAGCATCGGCGGCAAGATGTATGACAGCGACTATGCCGAGATGATGGGCAACCGTCCCGGGTTTACCTACCATGAAGACATGCTCGATCGCTGGACCCCCGACAATCCGAACGCGGAACATCCCAGGATCTCCTCTCAGCAATCCTCCTACATGGGGGCCTACTCCACCCGCTTCCTGTATGACAACACCTTCGTGCGCCTGCGCAACGTCACCCTGGGGTACAGCCTGCCAAGGGCCCTGCTCGACAGGATGAATATCCAGACGGCCAGGGTGTATGTCAACGGCGACAACCTGCTGACTTTCGGCAGCGCTGCCAAAAGGGGGACCGATCCCGAGCAGAGCTTTTCCGGGACCACCGGCCACCGCCTGCCCCCGCTCAAGGCCCTGTCATTCGGACTGCAAGTTGGATTTTAGCAATTACATAAACGATACAAGATATGAAACCGATTTTTAAATATTTCAGTCTCATGCTTTTCATGGCGGCCTTCCTCGGACTGGCAAGCTGCGAAAAGGACTTTCTGGAGACCAACCCATCATCAGACATCTCTGATGTGGAAGCATTCAAGACCACCGATGGGGCGCAAACGGCCCTCAACGGGATCTACTACCACCTCCGGAGGTATAACGGGGGCGGGGCCGGCCGCATGGACGACCACGGCATTCCCTCCATCATTATGACCAACGATGCGGCCGCCGGACAGGAACTGGTCGTGTGGGGCGGATGGTATGTCTATGACTACAACCTCTGGGGACACACCCGGGGAGACATTTTCAAGGCCCAGTCGCTCTGGAACTTTTACTACCGCACCATCAACAACGCCAACCTGATCCTTGTCAACATCGACAATGCATCCGGCCCCCAGGCACACAAGAATGAGATCAAGGGACAGGCCAAGGCTTTGCGTGCCTACGCCTACTTCAACCTGATCCGTTTCTTCCAGCAGACCTATGTCATCGCCCAGGAAATGCCGGGAGTGCCGGTCTATACCGAACCCGCCACGGCCGATGCCACGGGGAACCCGCGTATGCCGGTGAAGGATGTGTATGACTTCATCCTGCAGGACCTGACCGAAGCCGTCACCCTCCTGGATGGTTACCAGCGCGGTGCCCGCAAGAGCGTGATCGACCGGCAGGTGGCCCAGGGGATCCTGGCCGAGGTCTACCTGACCATGAACCGCTGGGAGGATGCCGCCAGCGCAGCCAACGCGGCCCGAGCCGGCTATGGCCTGATGACGCCGGAACAGTTCCAGGCCGGTTTCAACGATATGGCCAATCCTGAATGGATGTGGGCCTGTCCGATGACCAAGGACCAGAATATGGGTGACTATTCCCCCTTCGCCATGTGGGCCAACTGGACAAGAAACGGCTTCTCGTTCTCCTGCTTCTTCCTCAACGACCTGTTTGCTCAATCCTTCCACCCGGAAGACATCCGTTACGCCGGACAGATCCAGCCCGATCCCTGGGGCGTGGGACTCTATGTTTCCTATAAGTTCCGGGACACGGAAGACCTCACCGGGGACATTCCCGTGATGCGTGCCGCCTCCATGTGGCTGATCGAAGCCGAGGCCCTGGCCCGCGCGGGCAGGGAAGGGGATGCAAAGACCATCCTCTGGGAGCTGCAGGACGCCCGGAACGCCCCCCGCTCGCAGACATCCGGAGCCCAGCTTATCGAGGACATCCTGCTGGAGCGCCGCAAGGAGCTCTACGGGGAAGGCTATTCATGGTTCGACCTGATCCGCAACCAGAAACCCATGTACCGTGCCGGCGTGCACCAGGACGGACTGACGCCGGTGGCTGGCCGTGAGATCTGGCCGGCACGTTCCTGGCGGTATGTCTACCAGATTCCCTTTAACGAGATGAACTCCAACGAATCCCTGAGCCAGGGCCTGTGGCCGGCCGGGGACCAGAATCCCTTCAACGGGGTGTACAATCCCTGATAAGCCCCATGAAGGCCTGCTTCCGGCCTCCGGCCGGAAGCAGGCCTTTTTTTACGGCCACATGCCGTCACCAGGAAAGGATTGTGCTTGCCGCGATACAAACGGCCCCTGCCTGACTGAACGGATACTGCCGGCCAGAAAGACCAAAAGCCATCATCTATATGCCCATCCGATTGAATCTTCTGCTATTTTTCTTCTCCACATTGTGGGTGCTGCAGTCCTGCGGAGAAAAGGAGGACCCCATCCCGGTCATCGAACCCCTTAAGTATGTGACGCAGGAAAGATCCGGCTACAGCATCACCCTGAGGGAGTCCGAACAGGGACATCCCGACATGACGACCGCCCTGGACCGGCTCGCTGCCGACCTGGAAGAGATCAACACCCTGGTGCCGTCCCACTTGCTGGAAGTCATGCAGTTTCGTGCTGTCTGGATCAAGCTGTCCCTGCAGCCGAACGGGGCCGCCTGGTACCACCCCAATCCGGACTGGCTGTCGGCCAACGGCCACAACCCGGCCAAGGCCTTCAGCATTGAAATCAGCAATGCACGCAATTATGTGGCCTGGCGCGGCATGAACCAGCCCTATATGGTGTTGCATGAAATGGCCCACCTGGTGCACCACCAGTACTTCAAACACGACCATCACGCGATCGAGTCGGCCTTCGGGCTGGCAAGGCAAAGCGGCCGCTATGAATCCGTCCCCTATTTCAACGGCCAGAACACCTCGGACCAGCGAGCCTACGCACTGAACAACAGCCAGGAATACTTTTCGGAGCTCACCGAGGCTTTTTTCGGGAAAAATGACTACTACCCCTTTGATTACGACGATCTGAAAACCTTCGACCCGGAGGGTTTTGCCCTGATGGAAAGCGCCTGGGGCGCTCCTCCCGGTAAAACGCACACACGGGGGATCACGCCTCCCCCCGCTGAGCCGGCGCTGGACCCCTTCTATATGAAACACCTGGATGCCGGAGGGCTGCCTGTGGTGGCCTCCTGGATAGTCTACGACGAGGCCCTGGCCAGGGCCCGTGACATCGTCGCCCACATGATCTCTTCCCTGCCGCCGGAGGCGGTTGAGGAGATGCAGCGGACAAAGATCCGTATCGGGGTGATCGGCGCAAACCAGCGCACCACCGAGATGCCCGAGTACCGGGACCTCTATGAGGCCTTTCCGGGAACAGACTGGGACAACCGGGCCCGCGGACTGGGTCCCACGATTGCCCGGCCCCTTGCCAGTGCGGGGGAAGAGAACCTGCTTGGCCTGCCCGGTGACCCCTACCAGGGTGAAAATATCCTGGTGCATGAATTTGCCCATGCCATCCACCAGATGGGCCTGCAACGGGCGGTGCCCGGATTCGAGGAGGAACTCCTGAATACATACCACGAGGCCATGGCCGAAGGATTGTGGCAGAACACCTATGCGGCCGTCAACCACGCAGAGTACTGGGCCGAGGGAGTGCAATCGTGGTACGATGCCAATGCGTTTGCCGACCCGCCCAACGGGGTACACAACCAGGTGAACACCCGGGAAAAACTCAGGGAATATGATCCGAGGCTGCATGCCCTCATTGCCAAATACCTGCCCGGGGACAGTGTCCGGTTTTGATACACCGCAAGGCCCCTTCGTTCTTTACCCGTTTTTTTGGTGTTAATAGTGAAAGGATCCTTCCCGCCGGTTTCCGTCAGGAAACCGGCGGCGGGTCTTAAATAACAAACAGACAATGACCGCACAAGCTTTTTCAGAAACACCTGGCCGGCCGGCTGCACGCACCGGCGGGATGACCCGGACAATACACCTTATCCTGATATGCAGCACCCTGCTTTCCGCTTTTGCCCCCTTATCCCTGGCCGGCGAGCGGGAGGATTCCGTTGTGGGCAGCCCCCCGCCCCATCTGAACCTGGACCCGTTTTATAAAAAATACGTGGATGCCGGGGGCTTCCCCATCATCAGCTCCGCCAGGGTGCCGGATGAGGCCCTGTTGCAGGCGCGCACGGTCATCCTGGCGATGACCACGGACCTGCCCCGAAATGTTCTGGACACCATGCTGGCCAGGGGGGTGCGCCTGGGAATCATGGCGGCACGGTTTGAAGGGACCACAGACATCCCGGAACACCGCTTCCTGAAAAACGACACGACCATGAACTGGGACGTCAGGGCGCGCGGCCTGGGGGGCACCCCCCGCCTGCCTCTGACCACCGCATCCGAAGAAAATATTCTGTGCTACCTGATCGACAAGTACCATGCGGAGGACATCCTGATCCATGAGTTTGCACACACCATCCACCTGGTGGGTTTCGTGCTGAACGACCCCGGTTTCAACGAACGCCTGGAGGCCATGCTGGCCAATGCCCGTGCAAGAGGGCTGTGGAAGGACACCTATGCGGAAACCAATATCGAGGAGTACTGGGCCGAAGGGGTACAGACCTGGTTCAACGTGAACGGCACGGTGCCCGAACCGGACGGCCTGCACAACCACATCGGCACCCGGGCCCAGCTGAAGGAGTACGATCCGGACCTGTACCACCTGCTGAAACAGCACTTCCCGGAAACGGACTGCATCTCCTGTCATTGCAGGTAATGCCTGTGTCAGGATGGCCTTTTGCGGATGCGGCGGTTTGCTCAGGCCGTTTCACCAACCAGGCCAGGTGTTCAGCCAGTGTTCAGGCTTGCACGTGCCACACCATCTCCCATCTCTTCCTGCCGGCAGGGGGCACCTGCAGGCAGTCTCCATCGGCCAGGCTGTCTGCCAGGTTGCTGTTGCGCCCGGAAATGGGTTCCATGGCGCATTCGTTCCGGGCAATACCAGGTTCCGGAGGGTATCCGCCCCTGTTCCACCAGATGGCCAGGTTGGGGAAAAGCGCCCGGCTCCAGGTAATGACCAGGCGGATGCCGGAGCGGAACCTCAGGCCCACCCTGGGCTCGGACAGCCGCTGCAGGGACAGCAGCTCCCAGGCTCCCTCCTGCAAACCCAGGAGGTGGGCTGATACGGCTGAGGGCCCTTCCAATAACTGCACAGGCTGGTTCTGTTCACCCAGTACATGATCAAAAGATGGCAGGTCAAGGCCAGCCACCTCTCCCGGAGGGAACAGCGGATGCGCCACATGCAGGAAGTCCAGCGGCCCTTCCGAACGATTCTCCAGTTCAAAAACCCAACGGATGCCCTGAGCTGAAAAACACAGGGTCCTCGAAAAGCGGCAGTCCGGGCGGTGGCAATCCACCCGGGCCTCCAGAACAGAAGGGCCGGCCTTCATCTCCCAGGGCAGCCAGCACAACTGCCCATGGTCCCTGATGGGATAGTTTTCCCGGGGGTGCAGTCCCGGCGCAACCGATGGGAAGCAGTCATCATACCCGTACACGGGACGTTGCTCATATTCTCCGAGCGGAGTCCCCGGCGGACTGAAATTTTCCGGGGCAGGTGTCAACAGGGGCTGATCCTTATACTTCAGTGAGGCAATCCGCCCCCCATCCGAGGGAATGCAGCGGATTTCCCAATCTCCGAATATTGCCTGGACGGTTTCCATCATCAGTTTCCTCTGAGTCTTTTCCTGTATTCCGAAGGAGACACTTGCATCATCTTGTGAAAGACACGGGAAAAATAAAACGGGTCCTCGATCCCGATTTCCCGGGAGACATCCATGACCGACAGGCCGGAATTGTCCAGCAGCCTGCAGGCCCTTTGCATCTTAAGCTGGATGAAGTAGTCCACCGGGGCATGCCCGGTATGCGATACAAACAGCCTGCTAAAGTGGGATACCGAATAACCGGCATACTTTGAAATGTCTGAGAGGGATAATTTTTTGTTCAGGTTCTCCAGCATGAAGTCGATGCTCCGGGCAACAGGGTCGTTTTCCTCCGGGCGCTTCATGATCCGGAACTGGTTCAGGTAGGTAAAGGTGGAGAGCAGCCTGCCCAGTCCCAGGTTCACATATTCCAGGTTTTCGTGGCTGAGACCGCGGTCCAGTGTCGAAAATATGTCCGAGAACATGTCTATCCGGTCGCCGATGCGCGACAACTTGTTTTTTTCGATGGCGACGGGTTTGTTGGCGCGGTTTGCCAGCATAAGGGATTTCTTGCCCGTGAAGTGAATCCAGTAGATGGACCATGGGTTACAGGCATCGGAGGCGTATTTATGGGGAACACCTGCCGGAATAATGACATAATGATCGCCCGGGAGTTCAAACTGCAGGCTTCCGGTTTGAATACTGCCTTTCCCCTCTGTATTGTATATTAATATATGCTGGGGACTTCCCGACCTGCGCTCCCGGAAATGATGGCGTGCATGCGGATAGTATCCGATGTCCGTAATGTACAAGTCCGAAATGAGCGGGTTCCTCTTAACCCAGCCCAGCACCTTTTCGGGGATCACAAAGCTGATCTGCCCGGGGAAACCATCTTGCTTTCTAAGCATGATTCAAATAATCATATATTCTATTCATAAAAGGTATTCAAATACCTAAACCAAACATGGGTCTTCACGCATCATATTCGCACCGCAATAATTATCAATGTTCTAGATGCAAATATGAATAAAATAATTCTAACAAAGCCTATAAATGTCGAAAAATGTTTGATTCTACAATCTGATAATATTGTCCATTATTTGATAAAATCCTGCATGCCCAGGCGCCGGTTTATCCCCTATATTTGAACACAGATAAATATTGTTTTATGGAAGTCCATCGATTCAATCTGGCCTTCATTCTCCGCCTGACCCTGGTCTCTGCCCTGGGCGGGCTTCTGTTCGGTTACGACTGGGTGGTCATTGGGGGGGCCAAACCGTTTTATGAAGTGTTTTTCGGGATATCCCACTCCCCCAGCCTGCAGGGATGGGCCATGAGCAGCGCCCTGATCGGCTGCCTGTTTGGCGCCCTGGGTTCCGGCCTGTTATCAGAACGCTTTGGCAGGAAGACCCCCCTGGTTTTTGCCGCGCTCCTGTTTACCACCTCAGCCATTGGGACAGGGGCCGTCAACTCCTTTGCCCCCTTCATCTTTTTCCGGGTGCTTGGCGGGTTCGGTATCGGCCTGGCTTCCGCCATATCCCCCATGTACATCGCCGAGATCTCCCCGGCCCGCATGCGCGGCAAACTGGTGTCGGTGAACCAGCTGACCATCGTGATCGGCATTTTGCTCGCCCAGATCATGAACTACCTGATCGCCGAAAAAACCCCCGGTGAAAGCGGCGCGGAAGCCATGCAGGCCAGCTGGAACGTCCTCCGGGGATGGCGCTGGATGTTCTGGGCAGAAACCGTTCCGGCCTCCCTGTTCCTCGTGCTGGCCTTCTTTCTACCCGAAAGTCCCCGTTATCTGGTAAAGGCGGGACGCCTCAGGGAGAGTGCCGGCATCCTCACCCGCATTGGCGGGGAACCTTATGCACGTGAAGAGGTCGGGAACATTCAGGAAACCCTCCGGTCGGCCGCCCACGAAAGAATCGACTGGAAGGCCCTGACTGGGAAAAGGATCCGGCCGGTGCTGGTAATCGGAGTCGTCCTGGCCGTGTTTCAGCAGTGGTGCGGCATCAACGTGATTTTCAATTATGCGCACGAGGTTTTCACTGCCGCCGGCTATTCCGTGACGGACATGCTGTTCAATATCGTGATCACCGGGACGGTTAACCTCGTGTTTACCCTCATGGCCATGCGCATGGTGGACAGCTGGGGCAGGCGGAAACTGATGCTGCTGGGGTCTCTGGGGCTTGCTCTGATATACCTCCTGCTTGGTTCCAGCTATTATTTTCAGCTGCAGGGTACAGCCATCCTGGTTCTAGTGGTCACGGCCATTGCGGTGTACGCCATGACCCTGGCACCCATCGTATGGGTGGTGCTGTCGGAGATTTTTCCGAACCGGATCAGAGGCGCAGCCATGGCATTGGCAACGACCGCTTTATGGATTGGAAGCTTTGTGCTGACCTATACATTTCCGTTGTTGAACAGCGCCCTCAAGGCGTCAGGAACCTTCTGGCTGTATGGGGGCATTTGTCTGGCAGGCTTCCTGTTTGTCCTGAAAAAACTCCCCGAAACCAAAGGAAGGTCTCTGGAGGAACTGGAGCGCGAGCTGGGCGGGCCCCCTGAGAAACAATAATTTGTAACAGGCCCGGGCTTTGCCCGTGCTTATCGGATAAAAACTTGTTTTGAGCAACTTATGACTTTAAAAAATACACAACAAGGGGCCGGCAATGAAACCAGGGGGTGGTACGAGAAAGTCACCATCCCCACTTACGAGGTCGGGCAACCGGAGAAAAACCCCATGTTTCTGGAGAAAAGGGTTTACCAGGGCAGCAGTGGGGCCGTCTATCCTTATCCGGTGGTCGAAAAAATCACCGACAAAAAAACGGAGCGGGAGTACCAGGCGGTCATGCTGGAAAACAAATATCTGAAAATCATGATCCTTCCAGAGATCGGGGGAAGGATCCAGATGGCTTATGACAAGATGAAACGCCGGCATTTCATCTATTACAACCAGGTCATCAAGCCCGCACTTGTCGGACTGACAGGCCCCTGGATCTCAGGAGGGATCGAGTTCAACTGGCCCCAGCACCACCGCCCCACCACATTCGACCCGGTGGATCACAGCATCGAGGAAAATCCGGACGGCAGCGTCACGGTCTGGTGCAGTGAAACGGAGCGCATGTTTCGTACCAAAGGCATGGCAGGATTTACCCTTTACCCTGACAAGGCCTACCTGGAGATCAAGGTCAGGCTGTACAACCGGACGGAGGTTCCCCAGACCTTCCTGTGGTGGGCAAACCCCGCCGTGAAAGTAAACGACCATTACCACTCCGTGTTCCCCCCGGATGTCCACGCAGTATTCGACCACGGGAAGCGGGATACATCCACCTTCCCCATAGCCACCGGAACGTATTACAAGGTGGACTACTCCCCCGGAACGGACATTTCCCGGTATAAAAACATCCCTGTACCCACTTCATACATGGCCATCACCTCCAAGTACGACTTCGTAGGCGGGTATGAGGGGGACAGCCGGGGCGGCCTGCTGCATGTGGCCAACCACCACGTATCCCCCGGCAAGAAGCAATGGACCTGGGGCAACGGGGACTTCGGACGGGCCTGGGACAGGCACCTGACGGACGAGGACGGCCCTTACATTGAACTGATGTGCGGGGTCTATACCGACAACCAACCCGATTTCTCCTGGCTGATGCCCGGGGAAGAAAAAGCTTTCAGCCAGTTCTTCATGCCCTACCGCGACCTTGGTATGGTGAAAAACGCCACCAAAGACGCCATGGTGAACCTGGAGATCACAGGCGGGCATATTTCCATACGGGCCTTCACCACGGCGGAATACCCGGATGCCAGGGTGGTCCTGACAAAGGACGGGAAGGAGCTGTTTGGCGATGCCTTTGATTTCCATCCCGGGACATCCTATGAAAAAAAACTGGAAGTCCCGGAAAGGCTGGACCCGGAGGGATTGACGATCCGTATTTTATCAAACGACGGCCGGTGCCTCGTTTCCTGGACCATGGAAACGGAGGAAGAAAGACCCCCCGCCGAGGCAGCCAGGCCGATTGCCCCCCCGGGGGAGATCGGAACCAACGAAGCCCTCTATCAGGCCGGCCTGCACCTGGAACAATACCGGCACGCCACTTACGATCCGCGCGATTACTACCTGGAAGCCCTGAAGCGGGACCCAGGCGACATCCGTTGCAACAACAGCATGGGGCTCTGGTACCTGAGAAGGGGGCAGTTTGCGGAGGCCGAAAGGCATTTCAGGACGGCCCAGGATACCCTTACAAAACACAACCCCAACCCCCTGGACGGAGAACCCGCCTACAACCTGGGGGTGGCCCTTTTGCTGCAGGGCCGGGATGACGAGGCCTATGACACCTTCTACAAATCGGTCTGGAATGCTGCCCAGGTGCCGGCCGGGTATTTTCAGATCGCCCGCATCGACACCGCACGGGGGAGCCTGGAGCAGGCGATGGAGTCCATCGACTGGTCCCTCGCCCACAATGCCCGCAACCACAAAGCCCGGCATCTCAAGGTTGTACTGCTCCGCAAGCTGGGAGACACCTTACAGGCTCTGGAAACCATACGCAAGTCACTGGAACTGGACCGGTTCAACTTTCCGCTCTATCTGGAATGGGAGCTGCTGACACCGGGCAGCGGGGCCCTGCAGCGCATGGAAAATCTCATGCGGGGAAACATCCACAACTACCTGGAGCACGCCTGGGACTATGCCCGGGCAGGGTGCTACCCGGAGGCCCTGCAAATGATCGATCTGGGCATCCAGGTGCAGAAGCCGGGCAGGGTCTATCCCCTTGCCCTGTATGTCAAGGCCTGGCTGGAAGACCGGCTGGACAAAATGAATGAATCCCGGGAGTCTCTGTTAAGGGCCTCGGAGGCCTGTCCGGATTACTGCTTTCCCAACCAGCCCGAGGCCGTAGTCGTACTTGAATGGGCCATCCGCACCAATCCGGCGGATGCCAGGGCCAGGTACTACCTGGGGAATTTGCTGTACAATGCCAGGATCTATGACAAGGCCATCCATTGCTGGGAGGAATCCGCCAGCCTCAACGATGCCTATCCGACGGTCCTGAGAAACCTCAGCCTGGCCTATTTCAACAAGAAACGAGACAGGGTAAAGGCGCTGCAAACACTGCGGAAGGCATTCTCTCTGGGAGAAAACGACCCCAGGATTCTGATGGAGCTGGACCAATTGTGCAAACGCCTGAACCACCCCGCGACACAACGCCTGGACTTGCTGGAGAAACACACAGGGCTGGTTCTGGAACGGGACGACCTGTACCTTGAAAGGGCCTGCCTCTACAACCAGCTCGGCCTTCACGAACAGGCCCTGGAGCTGATGCGGTCGAGGAAGTTTCACCCCTGGGAAGGGGGCGAAGGCAAGGTCATTGCCCAGCATACCTGGAGCCTGCTGGCCATGGCCAGCAAAGCAATGCGGGCCGGCCGGCACGAAACCGCCCTTGCCCTGGTCCGGGAAGCCTCCAACTGCCCGGAAAATCTCGGAGAGGAAAAGCTTTTCAGGGAGGAGGATTCGGAGATAAACTACTGGCTGGGCCTGGCCCATAAGGGAGTCGGAGAAAACGGACTGGCCGCCTCCTATTTTAGAAAAGCCGGCAGGGGACCGGCCGGGCCTTCCATGGCCATGTTCTACAACGACCAGCCACCCGATGCCATTTACTACCAGGGCCTCGCCCTCAGGCAACTGGGCGATGAAGAAGGGGCAGCGGAACGGTTTCGCAAGCTGGTGGACTATGGGGAGGCACACATGGACGACGCCATCAGAATCGATTATTTCGCCGTGTCCTTACCAGACCTGCTGATATGGGAGGAGGACCTGAACCAAAGAAACAAACAGCTCTGCCACTACCTGATCGCCCTGGGCAAATCCGGACTCGGGGAGCACGCGGAGGCCGGAAGTCATTTCAGCGAGGTCCTGTCCATCAACAACACCCATGAAGGCACGGTCCGCCATTTGCAGATGCGCGCATCCGACGAATCAAAACTTGCAGCAACCATTTAAAAAGCAAAAACAATCCATACATGAAACAAACCAGAATACTTCTTTTGACCGCCTTGCTGAGCCTGACAAACCTGTTCCCCTTTACCGTTCTGGGAGACGAGGTCATTGCCATCCGGACGAAGGACACGGAACTGGTGCTCCGGACGGACGAACACAATTACCTATACCAGGTCTACTTCGGGGAGCGGCTCGACCACCCGGAACAAATGCATATGACGGCCAATCCCGCCAGGGTCTATCCGGCTTTCGGGACATCCTACTACAATGAGGCGGCCCTGCATGCCGTGCATGCAGACGGCAACACCTCCACCGAACTGGCTTACACCGGACATGCCGTGGAAGAGGTACAGGAGGGGGTCCTGCTCACCACCATCGACACCCGGGACACGCATTATCCGTTTTTCGTCCGGTTCTTCTACCAGTCTTATTATGAGGACAACGTCATCGAACAGTGGGTGGAAATCCGCCACCAGGAAGAAGGGGACGTGATGCTGTACCAGTTCGCCTCGGCCCACCTGCATTTCAACGAACCGGTCTACCATGTGACCCAGTTCCACGGGAACTGGGCCGATGAGATGCACATGGTCGAAAACAAGCTCACACGCGGACAAAAAGTGCTGGACTCGAAGCTGGGCATCCGCTCCAACCAATTCGCCCACTCCCATTTCCTGTTGTCACTCGATGGCCCCGCCCTCGAAGATGCCGGGCGCGTGGTGGGCGGCACCCTCGCCTGGCCAGGCAGCCACCGCATCCTGTTCGATGTGGACGAGGTGGAAGAGCTTCAGCTGATCGCCGGCATCAACCCCCATGCATCCTGGTACCGCCTGGAAAAGGATGAGGTATTCGAAACGCCTGCCCTGCTGTATACTTTTTCGGCCCATGGCACCGGGGAGGTGTCCAGAAACTTTCACCGCTGGGCCATGAAACACGGGGTTTACCGGGGCGACCGCACCCGCCTCACCCTGCTGAACAACTGGGAAGCCACCTATTTTGACTTCAACCAGGAGCTGCTCAGCGAGATCATAGGGGATGCGGCCGAAATGGACTTCGAACTGTTTTTGCTGGACGACGGCTGGTTCGGGACGAAGCACCCCAGGAACAGCGACCATGCGGGACTGGGCGACTGGGAGGTGAACCGGGAAAAGCTGCCCGACGGCATCGGCTACCTGGTGGAGGAGTCCCATAAAAACGGCATTCGTTTCGGACTCTGGCTGGAGCCCGAGATGGTCAACCCCCGCAGCGAATTGTACGAGAACCACCCCGATTGGGTCATCGGACAACCTTACCGGGACCTGCACCTGCTGCGCAACCAGCTGAACCTCGACCTGGCAAACCCGGAAGTCCGGGATTTCGTGTTCGGCGTGGTGGACCGCTACCTGAGCGATTACCCGGGCATTTCTTACATCAAATGGGATGCGAACCGCTTCATCACCAATCCCGGGTCGTACTACCTACCGCCTCAGGACCAGAGCCACCTGTGGATAGAGAATGTCCGCGGACTGATGTCGGTGCTGGAGCGGGTCCGGGAGAAGCATCCCGAGGTGTTCATGATGGTGTGCTCCGGTGGGGGTGGCAGGCTGGACTACGCCACCCTGCCCTATTTCGATGAATTCTGGATCAGCGACAACACCGACGCCCTGAGCCGTGTATTCATCCAGTGGGGCACCACCTTCTTCTATCCGGCCATGGCCCTGGCCAGCCACGTATCGGTGGTCCCCAACCACATCACCCAAAGGATCACCCCCCTGAAGTTCCGCTTCGATGTGGCCATGTCCGCCAAACTGGGCATGGACCTGCAGCCGCGCGACATGAGCCCGGAAGAGAAAGCATTCTCCAAAAATGCCATTCAGGAGTACTACAAGATCCGGGACATCGTCCAGTTTGGTGAGCTCTACCGGCTGCTGTCCCCCTATACCAACGACCGGGCCGCCATGATGTATGTCAGTGACCAGGCCGACCGGGCCGTGGTCTTCGCCTATCAGTTGAAAAAAGCCATACAGGGCAATAAGCAACCCCTGGTGCTCAAGGGCCTGGATCCTGACAAAAACTACCTCCTGCGGGAGGTCAACAAAGACCCCGGCTCCTATTCCTGGTTCACCCCCCTGGAGGGGAAGGTGTACTCGGGCGACTTCCTGATGAAGTACGGCCTGCGCTTTGTCATGTACAACGAATACGACAGCAAGATCATCGAATTAACCGCCCAGCCCTAAGAAGGGATTCATTATAAATCAGCACGTCATGAACCAATCAATTGCTCGCCTTCTATTGTCAGCCATTTTCCTGCTCCCGGGATGGCTGTTGGCCCAGAATGTGGAAGTCACCGGAAGGGTTACGGACTACCAAACCGGAGAGGCCCTGCCCGGGGCCACCTTGATTGTCCGCAGCGTGGAGGGGCTTGGAACCGTCACGGACCTTGACGGGCATTTCAGCCTCGCCGTTCCTGCCGGTGCCATGCTGGAAATATCCTATATAGGCTACGCAACCGAAAACAGGCGCATCAGCGGGCCCACCCACCTGGAGATCGCCCTGAGGCCGCAAGCCAGGGAGATCGAGGAGCTGGTCATTGTCGGCGCCGCCATCCGGAAGTCCGACCTGACGGGTTCCGTGGCCCGGGTCACTGCCGAAACCCTTTCGGAAGCCCCGACTTCATCCGTCGTACAGGCCCTGCAGGGCCGGGTGCCGGGCATCTATGTGCAAAGCAGCGCAGCCCCGGGCTCCAAGGCTTCCATCCAGATCCGTGGCCGCAACTCCATTCATTACGGGACGAACCCCATTTTTGTGATCGACGGCCTGGTCATCGAAGGAGGGTTTGACATGCTGAATCCCGAGGACATTGCCTCCATCGACATCCTGAAGGACGCCTCCGCAACGGCCATTTACGGCTCAAGGGGGGCCAACGGGGTGATCGTGATCACCACCAAGAAGGGCACGAAGGGAGAGATGAGGATCAACTACGACACCTGGTACGGCTTCCAGGAGTTCAGCAAGGAGATGCCCCTGATGGACGGCAACCAGATCTTTGACCTCCGGGTGGATGCTTATGCCAATGCCTATATGGACAAGAACCCCAACCGGGACCGGGACCAGTACATCCGCAACAGCCTGACCAACACCAATCCGATCCGAAACCTCATTTTTTCGGCCGAAGAGCTGGCTTCGCATGCCGAAGGACTGACCCACAGCTGGCTCGATGAGGTGGTTCAGAAGGGCGTGCAGCAGAACCACAGCATCAGCTTCTCGGGCGGGCATGATGTCGGCAATTATTTCATCAGCTTCAACTTCAACGACCAGGTCGGGCAGCTTGCAAATTCAGGCTATGAGAGGTATTCCGGGAAGGTGAATACCGAACAGATCATCAAGTCCTGGATGCGGGTGGGAACAAACAACACCTTCATTTACACGAACGAACAACCGGTGGCCAACGGCAGCATGTTCATCAATTCGCTTCGCGCCAGTCCCCTGCTCCCGGTGTCAGAGGAGTACTGGTACCTGCGCGAGGGCAAGATCGACAACCAGAGTGCCAACAACCCCTTGCGCGACCTGTATGTGGACCGGGACGTGGTAACCGGCCGCCTCCTAAGCTCGAACTATTTGAACATCAACCCCATCGAGGGACTGAACGTGCGGTCCACTTTCTCCATCGACCTTCAGCAGCAGGAAGACTACAGCTATTTCCCCACCAACTCCACCCAGTCCTACAAAGGAGCCCACGAGGGGCAATCCGTGCAGGTCAAGAGAAAGAACCTGAACTGGCAATGGGACAATTCCATCACATACGACAGGATTATTGCCGGGAGACACCGGGTCAACGCCCTGCTTGGCTCCAATGTGTCCTATTACGAATACAATTACAACCAGCAAAACGCCAGCGGATACAACAACGACCTGTTTTCCTATTACTACCCCCAGGGAGCCTCGGATAAGGACAAGTTTTACCTGGCCGGCAATTTCACCACCCACTCATTGCAGTCCTTTCTCGGCAGGATCAACTATTCCTATGCCTCCAGATACTACATTACCCTGACCGGGCGCTATGACGGATCCTCCAGGTTCGGCCCCACGAACAAATGGGGCTTTTTCCCTTCCGTGGCGGGGTCCTGGAACATCACCGAAGAAGCTTTCATGCAGAACCAACGCCTGGTGGAAAACCTCAGGCTGAGGGCAGGCTACGGCATCGCCGGCAACCAGAACATCCCCAATTACGGGTATATGACCCTCTTCAGCCCTTACACTTCCTTGAACTCTAATGTATTAAGAAACACAGGCCGGTATGGCAACCCCTACTTGCGGTGGGAGCAGCAAAAGCAGCTGAACCTGGGCCTTGACGCAGGCTTTTTCAGGGACCGGCTGAACCTGTCGGTGGATGTGTTCCAAATCCAGAACGAAGACCTGCTCATGGAGAGAAGCACCGCCCCCAGCTCCGGGTATCTGCGCAAGATCGACAATGTGGGGGCCTTGGAAAACAAAGGGATCGAGTTCATGGTGAACGCGGTCCCGGTCAGCCGGGGAGATTTCTCCTGGGAGGTGACCTTCAACATCGCCTCCGACCGCAACAAGGTCACCCGCCTGTATGATGACGTCACGGAAATCTACAACCTGGGCGGCTATTCGAATAATGAGATCCAGCGCACCGGCAACCTGTTCCTCGGACAGCCCCTGAACACGATTTATGTCTACAAATTTGACAGGATCGTGCAGGAAGGCGATATGGACTATGTGAACTCCCTGCAGCTGGGCTCCCGGATTGTCCTGCCGGGAGACATCCTTCCGCTGGACAAGGACGGCAATCTGATCATCAACGACCTGGACCGCTTTGTGGTGGGGACCATGGATCCGGATTTTTACGGCGGCTTTTCCACCAATTTCCGGTTCCGGGGCTGGAACCTCCTGGTCAACGCCCATTACTCCCACGGTGCCAGCCGCATCAGCTCCCTGTATGAAACCCTCATGAGCAGCTACGGCAACTCGGGTGCCCACATCGACCTGCTGAACCGGTGGACCCCGGAGAACACCGACACCAATGTCCCGCGGGCCTATTCGGACGGGGGACGGTTCAACCTCTGGGATGTCGACTGGGCGGTCCAGGATGCCTCGTTCATCAGGATCTCCGAAATATCCCTTTCCTGGGCCGTGCCGCGCAGCTGGCTCAGACATATCCACGTACAGAACCTGAGGTTTTATGTGACCGGCCACAACCTGGTCACCTTGACCCGTTACAAAGGGTACGACCCCGACAGCGGCGACTGGTACCCTTCATCCCGCCAGATGGTTTTTGGCGCCAACATCAGCATTTAAGAAACACATGAATTTTCATCCCATGGCAACACTGAAAAGGTTCACAACGGCATCACTGGCAATCATCCTGGCCCTGGCCCCTTCGTGCAGTGATGATTTCCTTGACCAGGATCCCAAAACCGCCCTGTCGGTCGAACAGGTCTTTGAGTCGCTCGACAATGTGCAACCCTTCCTCAACGGCCTGTATTTTAACTGGCGAAGCACCCGGGTAAACAGGAAAGGCTTCTTCCTCATGCTGGGCACCGACGAAAGCCAGCAGGGCGAATACCAGGTCCGCACCGATGCAGACCAGGGGGGACTCGACAAATACGACGGCTTTCTGTCGACCGACAACAAACCCATCGCAGAACTCTGGAACATCCGCTGGCCGATTGTGGTCCAGGCTACAGAAGCCATTCAGGCACTTGAAAAAAAGCTGGAGACAGCCGGAGACGATGAAGCGGACCAGATCCGGTTTTTTATCGGACAGGCAAAGTTTTACAGGGCCGCCGTCCTGTTTGAGCTGGCCAGCTACTGGGGCGGGCTGCCCATTCCCGAGGTCAGGGGCAAGGACATCGTGCTGTCGGGCCGCAAACCCCTGACCGAGGTGTACCAGGCTATTGAAACCGACTTTTTGGACGCCGCCGGCGTCCTGCCCAACAGGGCATTGTCCGACAAGCGGATCCCAACGGAATGGGCGGCGAAGGCATTGCTCGGGAAAATGTATATGGGGGCTCCGGAAGAGTCCGGCCTGCGTGATTTCACCCTGGCAAGGGATGTCTTCCAGGACATTGTCGCCAATGGAGGATTCTCCCTGACTTCCAGTTACGCCAACCTGTGGGACCCCCTCAGGTCTCCCGGCAACGAACCCGTCTACACCTTTCTGTTCAACAACATCTGGCCCGACACCAACGAAGCCCAGTGGTATACCGGCTCAAGGGCCACCTCCAGCAACCCGACCAACTACATCGGAGGCTATGACCTGGTGCTTCCCACAGCCTATAGCCGCACCGACAGGAGCATGGGCGGACTGTGGGAAGAGGGGGATCAGCGCAAGATGGAAAGCATCCGCTATGACTTCGTCAACGGGAACAACATCCCTTCGGTCTATGCCGGTTTCGGGGAAGACCAGCTGGCACCCCACATCAAGAAGTACGAGGACATCCGCACCGACGGGGTGGAAACATTCTACAATTCCGGCAAGGACATGTACTACATCCGCTATGCAGACATCCTGTTGTCCCTGGCCGAGTGCCTGAATGAAACGGGCAATACCTCAGGAGCCGTGGCCATCGTCAACGACCAGGTACGCAAAAGGGCCTGGGGCGGTAACCTTCCGGACGACAAACGCTGGAACCCGGGCATGTCCCAGCAGGAATTCCGGGAAAACATCCTGGATGAAAGGATCCGGGAGCTGGCCTTCGAGGGCTGGCGACGGTTCGACCTGATCCGCACCAACCAGTTTGTGCCCCTGATCTCCGAAAGAAACCGCTGGGCCAAGGAAAGCGGCTACATCAGCGATCACCACAAGCGTTATCCCATCCCCCTGGTGGAGATCCTGCAGAACCCGAACCTGACCCACCAGGATCAGAATCCGGGCTATTAATCGTCTCATAACACTCTTTGATTATTCACTTCATTCCATTTACAATTAAAACAGGAGGCACTATGAAACACTTTACGCTCATTGGCATTTTTGCCATGCTTTTTTCACTGACCACCATGGCCCAGCCGGTCCCCGTGACCTGGGAGATCGTGGAGAACCCCCTCACCGAGGGAGACCTCCCGATGACCGCCAGCGGCAAGCAGATCTGGGGGGACGTGAACAACGACGGCCTGATCGACTTCTTCCAGATCTCCGGGCAGGGCACG